>CETC01040629.1_pt1 | contig 19124 bp, 24 predicted proteins | sample 326911 | NCBI WGS metagenome assembly CETC01 (sample SAMEA2622694, study PRJEB7988) | marine metagenome | isolation source: saline water (ENVO:00002010), including | reverse complement strand
ATAAATTACCACTTGTTTGTAGAAGGTGATTGGAAACTAATGAGGAGAAAAGACAATGAGTGATGTATATAAAATATCTAAAGCATTAGAAGATTTACGTAATTATTACGGATTAAAAGAAATAAGAAATGTGACATTAAATATGGAAGGCGATGATCCAGAGATATCATTTATATCGAATAAACCTAAAATATTTGATGATGAGCAAATGCCTGATAAGGTAGTATATATTCTAAAACTTGCAATTAGAGTTGATTCTTTAGTGAAAAAGGGCAAAAATGAAGAAAATAACTGATGGATTTTTAAGAAAAGACACTAAAGCATTTAAACCTGATAAAGAAACAGGCAAATGGAGAGGCCGAGTTACTAAAAATGGTCAATTTGTTACTATAAAACCTTCTTATTCAGGAGAAATTAAGATAAAAGACAGTGTTTATAAGATAGAACTGTGGACTTTCGCAAATAAATGGGGAACAGACAGTTTATTTTACAAACTTTATGAAGAAAAAACGGAAAAGGAGTTATTCTAATGATCGATAAAGGACAAATTCAAGACCAAATTCAAATTGCTAAAAGTATTTTAGATAGTGACAAGAAGATTAACGAGACTGAATGGGCTAATATCACTGGATATATTGAAGGCTTATCTTTTGCATTAGGAGAAACTGATGCCAAATTTGATAAGGAGGACATCTAATGGAAATAATATATGATTTGCTGTATATATTTAGAACTATTTTTGAGATAATGATGTTTTTATACATTATTAAATCTTTGAAAATATATATAATGAGAGGAGGCATGTAATGGGATTTGATGTTAGTGGATTGCAGCCTAAAAGTGAAAAAGGTGACTATTTTCGAAATAATGTATGGTGGTGGAGACCGTTATGGTTCTTCGTGTCACAAGCATGTGAAAAAATACTAACCGAAGAAGATATAGAGCACGGTGAATATAATGATGGATGGGAAATATCTGCAGGAAAAGCTACATTAATTGCTGAAGAACTCGCAAAACTGATATCACAAGGCGAAGTTAAGAAATACGAAGAAGAGTATATGGCTAATATAAAAAAGCTCCGTAAAACTCAAATTTGTGAATATTGCGAAGGAACAGGTAAACGTAATGATGAGCATGTAAAAGGTAAATGTAATGTTTGTGAAGGTGATGGTAAAACAGATCCTTGGCAATGTAATTATCCCTTTGCAGAGGAAAATGTTGTAGAATTTATGAACTTCTGCAATGAATCTGGAGGGTTTATAATATGTTAAAATAAAGGAGGTGTGATGTTTGTAGATCCATACTTTGAAAAAATCTCTTTAGACGAAATAAGTAATAGTCAAATAGAGAATTTGTCAGAACAAGTGTTATTGGGGCCTCAAAAAGAAATATTAGAAAAAGTTGAGGATTTTAATTTTCGCTACAGGTCTGATATAGGTGTTACCAAAACATTTAGATGGTCTCCTGGTATATATGATAAGATTAGAAAAGCTTATACAGATCTACTAGGTTGGGAAGTAAGGACAAGCAAAATATCTACTTTCTTAAATAAAATAGACCAGTCTAGCTGGAGATATAGAAATTTTAAAACAGAATTAAATCAACTTCAAGATATGTTAGATCATTTAAGAAGTTCAAATGCTCAATTTCAAGATAATTCTGATATTGTCATGGAAAAGTTTAAATTTGTAAAAGATAAAGTAATTGAAGAGTTATCTAATTGCGGTTCAGACACTATTCATATCGATGCATTTATAGATAAAAATGACTTAGAAGATAATACTCCTTTATTGTATGTATTGTGTACAGTTGATAAAGGTCATGAAATAAATGTAACTATTGCTAATGATACAAGCTCTCAACCTGTTAGTCAGCCTATTCAGCTTGAATGGCCTATACAAGTTTGCTTTCAAATACCTCTAGTTAAATGGATAAACGTATTGTGTAGCAATCCTTTAGATAGTATTACTCAAATGGCTAATAGTCGATATAGACAATCTGGAAATTATGTAAGTAGAATAGGTTCTTGGGACTCATATGCAGTTAAAGCTAGGTATTGTGTTAGTAACAATAGAAGACTGCTTCATCCTTATATGAGCCGTAATACAAGAAATAGAACTAATTGGGAATATATCTGTGAGGGAGAATTACAGTCAGATATGAGAATAGCTTTGCTACAATTAGACTATACATCATTCTTTTATCATTTTAATAAATGGATGAGTACATATGTGGTAAACAAAACTGCACCAATGAATGACATTTCTCTACTATTTTATGGAAGACCTTCAAATTTCGATGAAAGGTTCCTTACAATAGTAAGAAATCACAATTCTGCAGAATCATGTACGTACCCTGTTGATTATGGAGAACTTGAAAGCAATATAAAGTTAGAAGATGTTTATTGCAATAAAATGAATTGTTCTCTGAAGAATAATTGCAGCTTTTATAAAGAGAATTTTGATAAAAGTTTTCAACATAAAAGAGAAGCTGTTATTATGGAAATATCTGAAATCGGAAATGATGAAATAGCAGATCTAATGCTCAGTGATACTAATTTTGAAGATATCTATGAATTTTTAGATAAACATAAAGAAAATTCAAGACTTATATCATATATGATATTCTTCAAAGATATGTTAAATGAAAAAGAAGAATGGATGCATGAAAATGGATGTTTACCATTTAAAGGTAATCCTGCTACAATAATTAATTCATGTAATCATTTAGAATATATGTGGAACCAACATTTTGGTAATGGTAGGTTCAAAGAACTATTAATAAATGATTTCAAGTTATATGAAGATGATTTAATAGCTACCTCAATTAGTTTTATTGAACAAGAAATACTTTATGTTGAAGAAGAAGATTACACTTTATCATATAAGGATTTAAATATAGATTTTGATAAAGCTAATGAATATTTCAAATGGATTAAACCAAGAGAAAAGAAAAAAGATTCTAATTCTTCTAGCACACCTGATCTAAAGAAGTTCACTGCAGTAGGACATGGTGAAGGATGGTATGAAGATATAGATGGAGTATGGAAAAAAGTACCGTTTTAATTAATTAAACAAGGAGACAACAATGTCAACAACAACAAAAACAATTAAATACTTGAGAGGTGCACGTTTTGTGGATACAGAAGTTCAATCTGGAACTATATCTCAATTAAGAACAGAAATGGAGATACCTGTAGGTGCTAGCATATCTGTTAATGGTAGAGATGTTACAGATACTTATGAGCTACAAGATGATGATCAAGTAGCTGCTGTTATCAGTAATAAAACTGGTGGCAATCAGTAATATTTAAGTTTATTAAGAGAGAGCCAATAACTGGTCCTGTAGATATGCCTGTAAAGTTGCAAAAGCAGGTTGTGGAAATGTTCACTCCACATTAAATGTCCTGAGAGGAATATGTGAGGCTCTCTTTTAATATTGGAGGAATCATGGATACAAATACAAAAAATGCTTTAAATGATATTATTAATATGTATTATGAAGATGAGAAAAAACATTGGATAGAGCTATATCGTCCAAAAGATCATATATTTGTAAAATTAGATACTATAAAACATTATTTAAGGAGTAAAAGGAATGGAAATTCAGATAAAAAAGAAGTGCTGGGATAAAATAATAAACTATGCTACAGCTGCATATGATATGCATAAAGCAGAAATAGGCGGAATGGCTGTATGCCTTAAAGGGAAAGATGATGAATGGCTTATTGAAGACCCTGTAATATTAAAGCAAGAAATAAGCGGAGGAAATTGTGTTCTAGATAAAGAAGACCTTGCAAAATATTATACTAAAATAGGTTCAAGTAAAAAATATAAAGATACTGAATTTAGATTCTTATGGTGGCATTCTCATCATACGATGAGTGCATTCTGGTCTGGAACAGATTTAGAAGCTATTCAAGAATTTAATGAAGGAGACTTTAGTTTTGCATTAGTTATAAATCTTAAAGAAGAATACAAATTAAGGGTATCTGTATGGGAACCAATTGAAATGCATAAAGATGTTGAACTTGTAATTGAAGGAAGTGAAAAAGAAGTTCCTAAATCAATCCTCAAAGAAGTAACCAACAAATGTTCTACAATAAGTTCAAGATATAATAATAAAGTAACTTCATATAAAAATGGAGATCAAAAAACTTTATTCAATGTCAATAATTATAGAGCACTAAATAAAATAGATGAAAACACTATAGAAAATGCTACGTTTGAAAGATACTACAAACAAACATGGGACATGCTAGACCAATTAATGGGAGAGCTTATGGGTGGAGAAGTTGATCACAATGAAGTTAACAAACAAATTCGTGTTTGCAATATGCAATTAAAAACTGCTGAAGCGGGATTTGAAATAAAAGACTTTAAGGAAGATGATACCACTATTCATTATAAAGAGCCTTCTGATTTTATAGAAGTAAATCAAAAGTTTGAAGAAATAGAAACAGTGTTGATAACTGAGCTTTCTTGGAAAAACAGTTGGTATGTATAAGGAGATATAAATGTCAATTACTACTCGTTTTAAAGATATAGTTGAAGGATTGGACAACTATTATTTTCATATATTAGGTTGTGGGGCTATTGGCAGCTCCACAGCTATTCAATTAACAAGAATGGGTGCAGAAAAATTCTGTTTATATGATATGGATAGAGTTAGTCTTGAGAACATAGGTGTATCGCATTATATATTAAATGATGTAAATAAACCTAAAGTAAATGCACTAAAAGATCATATCTTAAGCATTAATAGCAGTGCTACAGTTAAAAGCTTTGATGGATTATTTGAAATATTCGAATATCAAGGTAATAATGATGTTGCTATATTAGGATTTGATTCAATGCAATCGAGATTAGATGCTGTTAAAGTTTTATGCGAAAACCCTAGGATTAAACCACTATTTATTGTAGATGGTAGAATGGGAGCAGAGCAATATCAGCAGTATTTCTTTGCTAAACCAACAGTTAAAGCTTATGAGTCAAAATGGTATCCTGATAGTGAAGGAGATCCAGAACCTTGTACTAGTAAGGCTACTAGTTATTGCTCTAATATGAGTGGGAGCTTTATAGTTAATACTGTTAAGAAGTTTATAACTGGAGAAAGAGTGCAGAAAGAAATTGTATTCAGTTTTCCAGCAATGTTAATGAAGAATAAATAAAAGCTGGTAACTGGGATGATTAAGTTCATCTGACTACCATTAGGGGAATAGCTACTCACCTAGCAGTTGGATCTCGCCAAAGACCCACACACTCAATATTCCCCTAATTAATTAGAGAGGAACGGACCACTACCCAGAGAATTAAAAAGTCGACTGCAAGATTCTCTAAAGCTGAAATACTAGTTATGAAGGGTTAAGCAAGTGTAGTTCCTCTCGAATTTTTATAAACTTATGACCAACACAAGGCACCGTACCGTAAAGGCGGAATAATGTCAGGTGGCAAGGTCTATGTGTTAAGTGCAACTAGATGATCACTGTGGCTGCAGATAACAGATGCTTGCACTATATACAACACGGGGACGACATGAAGACCACTCTTAATAGCCTCAGAAGTAACTGATGGTTCGTCCCAAAGAATTGCTTGCATAGCAGGGGGGTGAGAGCTGGTTCCTAGGCAGGAGTGCCCCCCAAAAATTACTTAAGAAAACAGTAAATAATGTTTTGAATTTATCCGAATTTTAGTTAAATTTAATGACCATTATTTGTAACAAAAACAACCAATAAATAGGAGAAAATGATTAATGAAAGTTCTTTATTTTGATTTAGAACATGGGCATCAAACGCTCGGTTCAAAAGAAGAATGTGAGAAGATCTTTGGATATCCTGTTTTAAGTCCCTCTACTTGGGACCAGTTTCAAGGTATAATTAGCAATATATATACCTCTAAAACAGAAACAGTAGTCAAAAAGATTGGATCACTTGAAATACCTGAAACTCAAACAATTGTAGTACCAAAAGAGGATGTAAAAGTTGATGCTTTAATACTTGATACATTTTCTGAATTATCTAAAAAGTTTCAAAGAAGCTTAACGGATAAATCTGGAGCAATGAAAATTCAGGGCTGGGGACAATTAAAGAATAAACTTGATTCGTGTTTAGAGTTTATTAGTAGAATCCCTGGAACTATAGTATTAACATGTCATTCTAAGACTCAAACTATGGATGATGGCTCAACAAGAATACAACCATATATCGATGGTTCTACTAAAGATGATATTAGCAAATGGTTTGATTTTGTCTTCTATACAAAGACTATCAAAAAGAACAATCAAAGAAAGTTTGTATGGGTTACTAAAAGAGATGAAATGTATGATAATGCTAAAGATAGAACTAATCTATTAGATGATATGATTGAACAAGATTTTTCTTTAGTTAAAGAGGCAGCAAAAAAGAAAGGGTTTAGTAATACTAGGATACTTATAATAGGAAGTCCAGGTAGCGGAAAGACTATGAGTTTACAAACATTAACTCAAGAAGTTTCTAAGCCAAATGTTGCAACTGAAGAATATAACAAACAAATCGAAGGAGATAAATAATGTCAAGAACTATGACAATTAAGAAAGGCGGTGGAACCGACTTTTCACAGGGTTGGAAAACAGTCACTATAGCTAATGCTAAATACGGAGATTACAATGGAACTCAATATTTAGATCTCTGGTTTGAAGGATATCCTGAAACATTTAATGCTAGAATATATGCAACTAAAGGCTCAAATGGTGAAGAATTTGCTATTGGTCAAGTGTTTAGATTTGCTAATGCTGGTATTACTGGAGGATTAGAAGGACCAGAAGGAATAGTGGTTAAAATGGATGATAATCCAGAACTTCTCAAAAGTAAGCAAATAAATGCTTATTTCCATCCAGACGGTGAATACACAAGAGTATTGAAACAATTTGCTCCTACTGTATTTGCTAATGATGTAGAATCATTTCAAGAAAAAGATGTTGATTACTGGAAAGGTTCTGCAGAAAGATATTACAATAATTACATTGCAAATAAAAGTTCATCTAACGGATTCGTTTCAGATGGACCAAAAGATGCAACAGAAGAAGCTGCTGAAATATTCTAATAACTAACTAATAGGGAGAAAAAATGATCAAAGAACTTGCATTTGGAGTATCTAACAGGCATCACTTCCAAGATTCTGATAAAACTAATGATTGGATGGGATCAGACAGAGATACTTTTATTTCTCTTTATGATTATGATGATTATGTAATAGAGTATTACACTAAGCACAAATCTTTATCAGGGTTTGATGGGCTTATATATATGCCTGAAGAGTTTGTCCTTGATATTGATGGCTCAACAGCAAGTCAAGCTAAAGAAAAAACAAAAGGATTGTTAATTATATTAGATGACTTATTAATTCCGTACAGGGTATACTTTAGTGGAAGAGGATTCCATGTTGGTATACCTGGTGCGGCATTTAGATGGAAACCTGACAAGAATCTACACTTAAATGTAAAAGAAGCTTTAACTAAAGCAGGTATATTTGAGTATGCAGACCCTTCAGTTACTGATAAATCACGTATTGTTAGACTGTTAAACACAAAAAATAGTAGATCTGGACTATGGAAAGTTTGGATTCAAAATATTGATGAAATAGTTGATAACGATACGCTTATTAGTATTGCATCTGAACCGTCTGAAGTTCCTGTCGAACCATTAGAATGTGAGCCTGTATTTAATGTGATTAAAGCTGCTAAAGAAGAAAAGACAGTAGTAATACCTAAAGATACAAAACATCACACATGTATTCAAAAAATGATGGAAGGAGCTCCTAAAGGAAAAAGACATATGGTTGCTTTAAGAATAGCATCATATCTTAGATGGAGATTCCCTGAATATGTTGTTAAAATGATAATGGATGCATGGAGAAAGAGAGTTAGCACAGAAGCTAGCCCATTCAAAGAAAAAGAAATGGATAAAATAATAGAAGGTTGTTATACAGGCCATGGTGGAGAAGGATATAGATATGGCTGGGATGACCCTATTGTTAGATTTTATTGTGATTCATCTTGTAAGCTTCATGGAGGAAGAAGAACTCTAATTCCAGAAGCAATTATGAGTGCTGAAACAATGGAAAAAGAACTTATCGATTTCTATAAAGCAGACATAGAGCCGTTAAATCTTGGAGGATTATATGGACAAGACTTTCCAATATACCCAGGAGAAGTTGTTATACTACAAGCACCACCTGCAAGTATGAAAACTATGCTTCTTCAAAATTGGATGAATGCATTTAAACGTCCAACTTATTTCCTTGAAATGGAGATGAGTCCAAGACAAATATGGTCTAGATTTGTTATGATTGAGAATGATTGGAATGAAAAAGAACTTGTTAATCATTATAAGCAAATGCGTAACGGCATGGAAAATAAGTTTAAATGGCTAACAGTTGACTATTCTGCTCCATATGCTTCTGAATTAGAAAAAAGATTAGCTATGTTAGAAGTAAAACCTGAAATTGTTGTAGTTGATCATATGGGTCTCTTTAAATCAAAACAAAGAGATAATAATATGAAGGTTGAAGAAGTGTCTCAACAATTGATGGAAATAGCAGTTAAACATAAATTAATATTATTTGCTGTTAGCGAAATCACTAAACAAGCTTTTCATGATGGTATGAATATGGCTTCTTCTAGAGGTTCTTTTAGAATAGCATATAATGCTAATAAACTACTATCTTTAGCACCTTATAAGAATAAGAAAACTGGATTAATTGAAATGATTCATCTTAAAAGTGATAAGAATAGAGAGAAAGAGCATTTAAATGTTAAGCTAAATGTTAATAATGTTAAAATAACCAAGGAGATGTAATGCAAAAGCCACATTTTGATGAGTTCTTTGACTACATGGTTAATGAGATTAAAAAAACTAGAGATGAAGGTCAAAAAGAGTATGCTAAAGCAAGTGATGTTTTTGATGATTTTGTTCAAACAGCAGAGCTTACTGGTACTACTCCTGGAATGGTTCTCTATACCTTTTTAAACAAACATATAAGGGGTATAGGGTCATTCATAAGAGGACATGAATCTCAGAGAGAGCATGTTAGCGGAAGAATAAAAGACTCTATAGTTTATTTAATGTTATTATGGGCTATGATAGAAGAAGACAACATGAAATATAATGAAGAAACAACTAAGGTGACTAATAGATATTGGACATCTACAAACACTAAGGAGTACAAAGATGGGATTTAAAAGAGTAGCGAACTTTTTCTTAAATAAGGAAGAAGATACAAGTGGGAATAAGCCTCAATATAGAGGTAAAATAAAACTAGATAAAGATGTTATGAAGGGAGAAGAAATATTAATATCTGGTTGGGTTAAAGATGGAAATATTTCATGCGCTGTATCTCTTAAAGAAGAGGATTAGTGGGTGCGATAAAAAGCTATTTGCATGAATGGTTGGAAAATTGGGGACATGAACTTGGTTACGATATGAGTAATGTCCCTGATTTAGAAGATCTAGATGCAGTAGTTGAAAGCAAAATTGACGCAGAAACATACTGGGAGGACAAGCAAGATGGCTCAAGGAGATAATATATTTTATTATGTAAAGAAAGCAGAATTAGTACCAGATAAGTATGGTAAACATATTAAAATAACAATGATTAGTCAAGTTACAGGAAGTGGGAAATTTATTAAACATGTAAAACTTGATGAAAAGATGCTTGAAAAACTAAAAAACGGATGCTTTATTCCCCCAGAAATTGAAATCTATAAGGGAGAAAAGTAATGTACTATAACACAAACAATGAAGATGGAGATAGATTGTCGAAAAGTAGGGAAAAAGCTGTAAATCAAAATGTATTAGTTTTAAATGTATTTAAGTTATTTCCTAACGATAATTTAAGTCCTAATGAAGTCGCAAAATATATTGTAAACACTTTTAATAGAGAGTTTCCAATAACAAGTATAAGAAGAGCAATAACCGATTTAACATCTGAAGGAATGCTAGAAAAAACGGATAGAAAAAAGATGGGAAATTGGGGAAAACGAGTTCATACTTGGAAATTAAAAAATAAATAAGTAATATAGGGGTATTCTTTAAGCTTTATTATGGTAATAATGAAGGATAATCGTCGAAAAGAAAACTAAAGGGTATCCCTATATGAAAAAAGAAGATTTCAGCGTTAAAGTTAGAAAGGCTGCTAAAAAAGCCTCAGACAATGGTCGATGCTGGTGGGTTGAGATGCATATTTTAAATTCTTATTTATGGAGAGGTCCTATTAAAGATTTAAATAGAGAAAGAAAAATCAGGGAGCAAAAAAATGAGCAAACAAGCAAACAGAAGGAAAGCAACTTACAACCAGTTGATGAGCTATGTTAACTTTCTTGAATCAAAAATAAATTATAATATAAATGTAATGAGCAAAACATTAGATCATTACATTAGATTTAAAAAAGATGACAAAGAGTTTATGGACTATTTGCAAAAAACAATGGGAAAAGAACAAAAGGAGCAAAACAATGAAGAAAAAATCAGTAAAAAAGAAACCGTTAAATCCATTAAAGACAACAACAAAACAATGGGCTAATTTCATGAAATCTAAGTTTGATAAGTTTATTTGGGGTAAATAATGGGTAAGCCTTCTTCATCTAAAGCAAAAGGAAGAAGACTGCAAAACTTTGTAAGAGATAAATTAAGAGAATACTTTATAGATAAATGGACATTGCTTCCAAAATTAGAATATGATGATATAAAGTCTCAAACAATGGGTATGACTGGAGAAGACATTGTATTGTCTCCTGCTGCTAGAAAAATTATCCCTTATAGCTTTGAATGTAAAAATGTTGAAAGATTGAATATATGGAGCGCATTAGAACAAGCTGAAAGCAATTGCGGTAAACGCACACCAGTAACAATAATCAAAAGAAATCATACTAAAACATATGCTGTTATAGAATTTGATAGATGGTTGGAATTAATCAAGGAGAAAAAATGAAAAGAATGTTAATAATAAGTGCATTTGGTATACTATTTAGCCAAATGACTGAAATGACTATGAGTTATGGAGATACTACTAAAGTAGCTACTTTCTATAAAAATGGGTCTATTAAAGAAGAAGGCATTAAAGTCAGGAGAATAAGAGAAGGTAATTGGAAGTATTACGATAAAAATGGCTTTATTATTAAAATGGAGCTGTATAAAACTGGAAAAGTAGTACATACTCTTGATTTAGGAGAGAAATAATGTTAGAATTACTTAGAACTGAATTAAAAGCAATATTAAAAACAGTAGAATTAATTGAATCTGCTGAAAAAACATTGCCACATGAAGATAGAATAAGGAATTTAATAGGATTCTTAAGCAATCTTGAAAATAGTGTTAATGGACAAATTGAAATGCTTGAAGAAGAATTATCCAATTTTACTACAGATAAATCAAAAAACTAAATGTTATACATACTAGAAGGGGCCTGCCTTGCGGGCTTCTTCTTCTCCTTTTTAGGGAAATTCTGAATATAATCCAATGATGCTAATATAGCTTTATTATCTGTAGATTCCTCTACAGCTGATATAAGATCTGCTTTCTTTTGTCTCGCTTCTTTAGTAGGATATAAACCAAGCTCATGCTGGAATGCTCGACCCATGTGCCCGTTTAGGGCCATTGGTAGAGTGCTTCCAATAGTCCTAGTCCCTGCTGTTGATATAAGGCTAGATATTTCGTATAAGTCTTTATCTCCATCAAATAAAGCAGCTTCTTCATATCCTGCAGCAAACCTAGCTAGATCGCTGCTATTTTGATCTACAAATCCCATTAAATTAGCTAATCTTAATGTATCTGATACCATTGGACCACCTAAGCCTGCAATACCTGTTAAACCTCTATTATATGTTGCTGCCTTTATTTCTTCCTCAGTACCTGTTAATACAGTAGCAAGCTGATTTAATCTTTCTGATGAATCATGCTGAACTAATTTAGAGAAACCTATACCTGTTAAATGCTCTGCCATAGAAACACCCATAAAATAGATCATAGCCATTCTATAAGCTCTCCATGCGTGAGTACCATTTAAGCCTTGGCCTTCCATCCAATCGTTTTTAGCACCTTTAATAGTTTGCATATTATATTCAAAGAACTTTAAACCATAATGCTGAAACTGAAATAAAACTCGCCCTAAAGGACTTCTCATTATTTGGGCTTTAGATACATCACTATAATCAAAGTGCAGCATTGTAACCATATTAGTAGCAAAGCGATCTGCTTTACTTTTAACAGTAGCATTAAATTGTTCAGTAGTTTTTCCACTAGCCTGTCTATAACCATGATTATTATGTAATTTTTGATGCATAATAGCATAAGCAGTCTTATAAGTTCTTTTTCTATTATAATTCTCTACTTTTTGCATTATAGAACCTGGTGAAAGATATTCCCCTAACCCAGACTGAGAAAATTCTCTAAATGCTTTTTCACCCCTTTCGAGTCTTCCAGGAGCTTTAAATCTAACATTTCCTTCTTCACTGATTTCTATAACTTTATGAGCAGCACCTTTTAAACCAACCGCTTCTTGTAATTCAGGGGCTAAATCTAAAAATAATAATCCTTTATTTCTTAAATGGTTATCAATTTCTTCTCCAAGACCATTTTCTCTGATATAGTCATTAGCTCTTTTGTTTGCAGTAAAGCCAAAATGTTGCCAATTTAATAAGCTTTGAGTAGCATTTCTTATACCAGACCTAATGTTCCATCCTAACTTTGCAACAAATTGAGCACCTAACATAAATTTTAAGCCAGCATCAACCTCAGGATTTTTAATATTTGTATGACCTGTTTGAGCTGCGTGAAGTTGAAGAATAAAGTCATGCATTGTTTTAGCAAATCCTTGCATTTCTCCATCACCTTTATTCCAGACTTTAGCAACTTCTAATATAGCATTCTTGCTTGCAGTATTAGAGTTTGCAATGTAATTAAATCTATTAATCTCATCAATATAATTTTTAGTAACTGTTAGATAATTTTCAGAATAAGCTAAATCACTATCAGGCTGTCTTGTTCTTTGATATCCAGTTAAGTAACTATCTAATCCTTTTAAAGATTCATTTACAGATTGATCATTATTACCTACTAATTTAAGAGAAGATGCTTGACTTACTCTTTCAATATGAGGCATTAAACCTTCCATAAAGCCTGCATTTTGATCTATTATTTGATGTGGAAAATATCCAATTCTATATTCAGGCATTATTCTTTCTTTTAACCTGTCTACAATGCCTTCTACTGTCGTTTTATCTATAGTTTCTTCAAGACTCATACGAACACCTTCAATAAACTTTGTAAGGCCTTGTTCCTGAGTTTTAAACATACCATCCATTAAAGCAAAATGCTTTTCAACAGCATTAGCCATGTTTCCTGATATAACCTTCCCATCAACATCTTTAAACTTATAAATAGAGTTTATTATATTTTTCTGTCTAGCAACAAGACTAGGCATAACTTTTTTCTGCTCTTTCCTAGACATTGCTTCAAAATCTTTTAAACTTATACCTTCTTTCTCTAAATGGCTCTCGACAAAAGTTCTATCAGTCTGAACAACATTTTCTTCAATATGATATACAAGGTCTTTAAATATCTTTCCTTCGGCAGAATTATAAAACTTTTGCTCAGCCTTTGTTGCTGCTTGCCATTTATCTAAAGCTTTTTGATAAGCCGCACTATTTGGAGGGCTATCTTTTAAAACAGCTAATGCTTTAATTTTATCAGACTCTAATTTGTCTGCTTTAGCTTTTGGATTTTTAAATTTACCCCACTTAAAATTTCTTTCAACAGCTTCTTTTTTAAGATGCGAAACTATGCCACGAAACAACTGACTAGACTCATACTGCCTACCTTTCATTTCATAGTTAATTTTAATATACTCTTCTACTAATCCTTTAACAGTAGGCATTCTATCACCTAAAGCACTTGTTGCATAAAATTTACTAAAAAGCGTAGGACCTACTTTACCACCCTTCTTAATATACTTTGCTATATCATTAATCCTATTATTAACAGCTCTTAATTGCCCACCTGTAGGAGGAAAATGATCACTGTCTTCCAACTTAATACCCGTCTCATTTTCATATATTTGTCTAAAAGCAGTAGCAGCATCACCTATGTTGTCTTTAAAGATATCATTATCTCTCATTCCTTCGTACATTGAAGCAATTCTGTTTTTTACTTTATTAACGTCTAAATCACATCCTAATCCAACTCTTCTCATTATTGTGCTCTCCCTCCGCAACCCCCGTAAAGGTATTCTTCAACTTTGTTATCATAAGGCTTAGAAGCCATTTCTGTCGCCTGGCCTGCTAACATTTGTTTTTGAGCTTTAAAATATCTATTTAAAGAATTAAATGGATTTAAAGTTACTCCTTGTCCCTGATGATCATCTCCACCCATTAATAAATAAAGCTCATTATCTTTTAAATTATGATTAGGAGTTTTAACATCGCCTTCTCCATCTTTAACAACAAATTGATTTCTAACAAAATCATACATATCAGTTTGCATTTTTTCCATTTGAAGTAAATAAGTTGCAGGGTCTATCATATCAAAACCCATACTCATTTCATGAAGCTTAGATAAATCTCCGATAAAATTATCAAACTCATCTTCTCTTCCAGCCATTCTATAAAATTCTTTAAATAGACTAACAGTATGATCGTAATGTAATCCTCCAGCATATGGATTCATATCATTTCTATTCCTACTAAAACCTATACTACTATAATTATCTAATTGAGTTAATACAGTTGCTCCAAACTTAGGCATTCTTATTTGCTCATTCATCAACCAATCACCATCAGGAATTAAATTAGTATGCTTAGAGAATAGGTTAACATACATTCCGTGACGCTTTGCAACTATACTTAAAACTCTTCGATAATAAGGGTCACCTTCACTTGCCTTTTTACCTAAAAACTGCATCATTCTCCTAAATCTACTTTTAGAGCTATTAGCGGCATATGGGATAGGTTTATTATTAAATACTGCAACACCTGTGCCTTCTTTTGGCTTTGCATATTGCCATAAAAACATAATACCATGCTTTTCAACCATTTGCTCTAATTTTTCCATCATAATCTTTTCTATAGTGTCAGGATTGGGCCTATCTACAAATTTAGCAGCATCTTCCTCTGTTAATAAAGTGGTATCTTTAAATTTTAAAGTACTTTTTAAATTATCTAATTGATCTGACCAGAACTTAGCATCTAATGTCCTCATATCAGAAAGATCTGCCTTAAACTCTTTGCTTGATCCAGTAAACATACTAGTAACAGGAGAAAGTGTATACATTTGAGCAGTTCCTTCCATCATCTCTTGATCAGACTCTATAGACTTTAAATGTAAAGCTTCTGGGAGATCCTTAATTTGACCGCTAGAAAGATAGTCTTCAAGCCCTTCTTTTCCCTGTATCTTACTTAAAATAGCTTCATGCTCTTTAATAGCTCTATTAAGCCCATCTCTTTGCTTTTCTGTCTTAACCTTATAAAATTGACTTTTTAAATATTTAATAGCTTTAATAGCTTTTTTAGTATCTTTCATGATACCTGCAATATTTTTCATTAGAAGTTCTTGAGTGCCTTCTCCATCTAAAAAGTTATAAAAAGCTTTTTCCATAGCTAAAAACTGGTCACCTTCTAATAAAATTCTATTATCTTGCCTATACTCATCTTTTGCTTCTATGCTATTTAAACCTCTTTCAAGAGGACTTCCTGCCTCTCCTTCACCTATTTTCTTATAGTAATTTATCAAAGACTCATTATAAAATCTGGCTTTTTGCCCCATATATGTATAGTGACCTTTTTTCCAATTACCATCCTTATCTTTTCCTTTACTGTAATCTATATAAGAACCTTTCTGCTTGTCAAATAATTCGTCAGTAGCAACAATTGTTTCCTGATTGTTTCTTTTTCTCCATTTTGTTCTTCTAAATAAACTCTTATTGATATCAGAGGCGTGATTAAAATAGTTTTTTGATATATCTATCATATCTTTGTATTTAGGGCTTCTAGGAGTACCATTATCATAAATTTCTGTACCAAGGCTTAATAGCTTTCCATGATGATCTAATAGATTTAAAATACCTTCTTTAGCATATATACTTAAGTCATTTTGAGTAGAGACCCATTCTTTTGCACGTTCATCATATTTAAGTTCTTCAAAAAGCCTTATTCTTTTTTCAGGTATTTTACCTGAAGCAATAGCAGCTTTTTGCGTTTCTAATATACTAGAATCATCAGGGCTAACAGATCTTGAAAATGTAGGGAAAAGATATTCAAGCTCCCAAGTATCTAGCTTTCCAAATAAAGTAGTGTTTGCCTTTGCATCTATCATAGCTTGAGTTTCAAAAGCCCTTCTATGACCTTCAATAGAATTATCATGATTCATTACTACTCTTCTTAGCTGACCACTTTGAGGATCTGTATATTCAGCTATAATACCACCTTCAACTTCTTTAACAGCAGCACTTAAATGTCCTAATTTACGAGATAGTTTTTGAACTTTACCTATAGCTGATGAGAAGGCTGAACTTCTTCCTACGTGATTTCTCCAAGCCTCATTGTTTGTTACGGCATCTGCAGCATTAGCAGCTCCTAACATAATATTAGATGATATAGGAGCCTGAGAATCAGGATTAGCTCCCCATACCCATTTTTGTTTTGCTTTTTCTACATGTCCCCAGAAAGCATCAGTGCCTTGGAAAAAGAAATCTGCTTTATCTACATCATAATCACCCTCAAATACAGTTAAAACATCATGATCGTTAATGATCATTGAATTTCCATATTCTTCATCTAAAAACCCTTTAACGCCTAAGAATGTTAAATCATTTGTTCTTGTCCTAGGATATCTAGTAGTAGCTATTGCTAATTGAATGTCTGGAAGCTGAGATACTACAAGTTCTTGAAATTGTCCTAAAGTTTCAATATCGTTATCTTTTCCAGTAAGAATATTTTCTATTCTTTTATACATTCTAGAATCAGGACTTTGCCCCCAACCTTTATCATTCTTTACCTTAGGATCTCCAGCTAAAAGTATTAAAATATCATCTTTAGTTAAAACTTCATCTGCATCCCTACCTTTAGTTCTTTTTATAAATCTAAGAGAAAATTTATGCTTTTGAGACCCTTTAGTGTCAAGAATTTCTCTTAAAGGAATCTCTCCAGTAGAATGAGATAATACAGTTTCACCATATTGAATAACTTTCGCATCTTCTCCCTCTCCTTCAATTATAGTACCTTTTAAAGCTCTATATCGAGGATCCATGCTTTGAATTAATACAGACTTTCCTCCATACTGAATATCTTCGCCACCACTCCTAACTACAGCAGAAGGATTTAATATTTTATCAAGCATTTTCCTTTTAAATACATTCATAACCATATTCTTTCCAAATGCAATTGGATTAGCGAAATTTGAAGAATTTAAAAAAGTTCCAAAAGATGCTAATTGAGCCCCTGCTCCACCAGATTCAGCCATTTCATTGATAATATAATCATCACTTAAACCATTGGCGTCTAACATAAATTGTCTTAACATTACAGGGTTGTCTAAATATTGGTCCATCATTGCATTTGCTTGCTCTATATTATTTTGATAGTAAGCTTCATAAATAGGCTTCCATTCAATATCATTCATAAAAGCCGTTAATTGTTGTCCGAATTTTGCAGCTGCTTCAACTTTTGGAGCTTGAACAATACCTAGCGATTCTAAAGGATAATCAGTAATAAAATTATTTAAATAGTTTTGCTTATTATCAACTAATGGAGACTGTCCTGTTAAATCTTGTACAGGCATATCAATTTGCTCTCCTCCGCCAAGTTTTGCTCCAGTACCCATAAGCAAGACATCCAATCTGTCATTTTTATCAATAACATTTTTAGCCATATACGGGTCATATATAAATACTGTTTTTCCATAAAGCATAGCATCAGGGTCATTAGAGCTTATTATAGGCTTAAATATAGAATGTATTCCATCTGCCTTCATACCTGTAGCTGCAGATAAAGCTCTTGCTTTTCTAGTCCCTATAAATGCTATAGAGTCAAAGCCAGAAACATCATCTCTCCCAGCTTGAGCATCATCCCAAGTCGGTTTAGCTGAACTATCTCCATAAAGTTTAGTCATTAAATTTTCAAATTTCTCTTTAATAGAAACGCTTTTATTACCTGTTGGATCATCATCATAAATTGCAACCCCATATGCATTACGCTTAATATAGTGGTTTACAGCCTTTCTATTTTCAATAGTACCTTCGTTTCCTTTATCTCTATATTGACCCTCAAGCAATGCTTTTGAAGTCATAGTATACAATTCTTTATCCATTCTTTTAGCAGATGGAGTAAAAGCTAATCCAAATCTTTTAGCTATTTTATCAAGAGTATTACCTTTAGTATCTCTGCCAGTACTAAACACTGAGGCAAATTCTTTATGGCCTAGCATTTTTAAATATAGTAAACTTCTAATAGCCTCGCTATGCATATCGTTCCATGATGTGTTTACACTTTGTCCAGTAGTAACATCTATATCAAAACTATCTAGCATGCCTTTTAATTTTAATTTTCCATCTCCAGTTAAAAGGTTTTCATACTTTCCACCTCTGTCAAACTCTTTCATTTTGTTGATAAATTCAGTCTCAATTTTTATAAAATCCTTCCTAAATATACCAAGCATAGGAATCTTTTCTCCTATAACAATAGTTTCTATACCCCGTTTATTGCCTGCTTCATCCCTAGAAGACCTAGTAACTACTAGATTTTGATCCTTTCTATCTACAGTTGTAATATCATCAACGCCTAGTAAAGATTTTACTAAATGTCCCCAACCTTTAGCTTTTTTTCCTCCTGGGTCCTTTAATAAGTCTTGATTTGTAACAGTAGTAACATCTACCACATGCAAACCTTCTTCATCCCTATATCTGATAGTAGGATCTATAAAGAAAGAATCTATACCTTCTCCAGCTATATCTTGATTTAAATAGTCTGTTATTATGTTTTTCTGAACAGTTTGAGTGCTATGATTAAAGTCTCCTCCAGAAAAGTCAATACGATTCATTTTATCGCTATTTAATCTACTGTGAATAAGGCCAATAGTATCCATGGCTAACCTATTATATTGC
>CETC01047176.1_pt1 | contig 19135 bp, 13 predicted proteins | sample 326911 | NCBI WGS metagenome assembly CETC01 (sample SAMEA2622694, study PRJEB7988) | marine metagenome | isolation source: saline water (ENVO:00002010), including | reverse complement strand
ATACCATCAGAGGATGCATATTTAAAGTTAATATCGTCTGTGAGGAGTACATCAGATGTTAAGCCTCAGATATTCTTGACTTGTAATCCGGGAGGTTCTGGACATCAATGGATTAAGAAGAGGTTTAAGATTAATGTTAAGAAGAGTAATGTAGCATTCAAGGATGATATAAGTGGTAGGAAGAGGATATATATACCAGCCACTATAGATGATAATCCTACATTAAAGAATCTAGACCCAGATTATGTTAAGTTTCTAGATGCTCTTCCAGAACCAATGAGGAGTGCTTGGAGGAATGGTGATTGGGATGTATTTGCTGGACAATACTTTAAAGAGTTTGACCCTCGTATACATTGTATTAGCGAAGATAAGGCTAAAACGATGGGATATGGAGAGGAATACAACAATAGGTATATTGGTATTGACTGGGGTTATTCAGCACCATTTGGTGCAGTTTGGATAGAAGTAACACCAGATAATAGGGTTTTTTGTTATAGAGAGTTATATGGTAGGGAGAAGCATCCTATGGAGTGGGCAGAACTCATTAATAAGATGACCACTGAAGAAATCACAATGTCGCTTGGTGACCCTTCAATGTGGACTCGTAATCCGATGAGTTGGAATAATCCTTCTACACAAATGTATAGTGATAGGAGTATAGCCAATGCTTTGATAGGAGACATATCTAGACCACTGGTTCCTAATTTACAACCAGCGAACAACGACAGAGTTAATGGTTGGAGGAATATAGCACAATTGATGCATTATTCAAATAAGGTTAAACCTAATTTTTACATTATAAATGGAACTTGTCCAAATCTTACAAGGACTATTCCAGATATGATATGCGATGAAAAGAGACCAGAGGATATAGATACGACTTTAGAAGACCATATATGCGATGCTTTAAGATATGCTTTAACACACATACAAGCACCTAATAAGCCTCGCAAAAAATTAACTAAAGACCAGATAAGGTATCAGCAATTATTGATACCGGGGTCTAAAAAGTATACGATGGAATTTAAATAAACGGAGAAGAAATGACTGACAAAAAGAAAAAGAAACTAAGGAGCATTGCTAAGCCAGATACTACATTTTATGGTAGTAGTTATGTTTTAAAGGATACTTTTAAGGAATATGACAAGCAACTTAAAAAGCCATATATTCCCGGAGACAACAATACTTTTGAAGATGCTCAAAAGATTGCAAAAAGTGGTGGGTACGACACTTTTCTTTGGAGAGGCAAAAGTTATAAGTCTAGTGTAAAGTATAAACCATCTGGTAGTGTTGCTGGAAGAAAGCCTAAGGAAAAATCTTAGTGAGTGTCAAAAGAAAAATAAAAGTTAGGAAATTAGTTAAAAATGGTTTAGAGCCTAGGAAAAAGTTTAAGGCTAGAAAGTCAAATAAAAATAAATGGCTTGAAAATGGAACATCTGATGACTGGGTGCAACAATCTAATGGAGGCGATGGAGGATAGTGAAATTAACAGTTAAAAAAGATAACTCTTTAGCCAAGTCTGTAGGAATAACTTTAAAGAAGTTTGACTCTGGTAGAAATAGATCACTTAATAATGATTTTGATTCTATTAAGCCTAGAAAAAATTTCGTACAAGTAGACAAATCAATGGCTCCAGTTTTAAGGTCTGTGCCTAAAATAAAGTCTTCTTTAACACTTAAAATTAAAACACAGTCCTCTAAAGAAAAAATAGTTTTAAAACGATATGATACCGATAAAGTCAGATATATGAAAAGAGCAGTGGGCAACAAGGTTTTCACAAATTCAACAACAGCAGTTCCATACGATGTTGGGACTTGGTTGTTTTCAGATGATGTATTTGGGCCTTCTGGTGATACTGGAGATTTAGGAGATTAATATGAGAAAAGATTACCCAAGTGTAGACAAGGGTGAAGTAGTAGACCCAGAAAACTTTGAAATGATTCAAAAGTTAGAGGCTAAATTTAGTGCATCTAAAGAGGCTAAAAAAATTAAAATTCCTAGATGGAGAAGAAACGAAGAACTTTATAGTGGGAAATTTTTAAAACCTTTTAAACTGCCTAAGTATAAATCTCGTGTAGAGCCTAACTTTGTGCATTCTACTGTTGAGACTATTTATTCTATTTTAACAGATAGAAATCCTAAGGTAGACATTATGCCTAAAAGGGAAGACCAGATAGAGAGTGCTAGATTAACACAAGAAGTTCTTGATTCTGAGATGGAGAAAAGAAAAGCATCTCGTTCAGTTGCTGGAATGAAAAGAGATGGCCTTATATATGGTAATGGATTTATTAAATGTGTTATGCATAAAGGAAAAATAGAATTTAAAAACCCAGACCCTTTTACAGTTTTCTTTGATCCTCTAGCAACTAACATAGAAAATGCTACTTGCATAATATTTGCAACTCCTACATATGTCAGCGAAATAAAAAAATTATATAAAAATGGACACTTAGTTGTGTCAGAGGGTGCTATGAATGAGTATAGGTCATTTGTTAAGCACGATGATAAGTATGCAACAGACAAAACTTCTGATTTAGAGTTGGACAGTAAATCTCCAGTTGATGATGGTATTGGAAATGAGACTTATGGAGAAGGACAAGCATTATTAAAAGAGGCTTGGTATTACGAAGAAGGAGAACTTTGTCTTGCTACTTGGTGTGGAAATGTTCTTTTGCAGAAAGAAAAATCTCCATATAAAAATATACCATTGGTAATGTTTCAAAACTATGCCTCTTCTCATACTATTTGGGGAAAGGGTGAGCCAGAAGTTATAGAGTCTTTGGCTGTAAGTACTTCTATTGTTCTTTCTCAAGCATTAGATAATTTAATTTATCACGGAAATCCATCAATTGTTATGAGTAAGTCTATGATGAAAACATATGGAAATAGACCTACAGACAAACCCGGCCAAGTATTTTATACAAATGGTCCACACGAAGGAGTTAATAGGTTACCAGCCGGGAATATTAGTTCTTCTTCATTACCAATGGCTCAAAGTTTAATACAATTATCAGATCAAGTTAGTGGTGTTCACGATATAACTCAAGGAAGAAATCCTAGTGGAGTTACATCTGGTAGAGCAATAAGTCAATTGCAAGAAGCATCTCAGCAAATTATTCGTACAAAAGAAAGAGAAGTTGGACAAGATGCTGTTATTAGCCTTTATAAAAACACATTAGATATGTTAAAAAATAATTATGAACAAGACATTGAAATAAGAAGTGTCTCAGAAGATGGGCAGTATGAATTTTACAAAATACCTCCATATGAGTTAGATGAAGATATGGATTTTAAATATATACCCGGCTCTTCTCTACCAGAATCTCGTGCTAGTAGATTTGATCAAGCATTAGACCTAGTTCAAATGGGATTATTAACTCCAGAACAATTCTGGAGATGGACACAGAAAGACATATCAAAAGAGATTCTTGAAGAAATGCTAGAGCAAAAGAAAGCAATGCAAGAAGAAATGCAGAGAGATCAAGAAACTTTAGAAAATTCAACAGATAAGCAACAGATAATGGATATACTTTTAAAACAGAAAGCAATGAGAGAACAGATGGAAGGTCAAGTTGAGTAAGGTTTTTACAATAACTCAGTGGTGTCGTAAAAATGGCTACGGTGGAGTGACTAAAGAATGTCTGTCTAGTGCTATTTTATCTGAAAATGATAAAATTGTTGATATGGCGAAAAAAAGAAAATTACAAAATCTAATAAAGGATAAATAAAATGGCTGATGAAAAAAAGAAGAAATTGCAAAATATAGCAAAAGGTAAACATTCTTCAAGAATAAATGCAATATCTCATCCTAAAGCAGAGTTTTTAAAATTTGCTGGATTTGATAGGAAAGACCTTTTTAATGAAACTAAGGTTACAGAAAGAGTCCCTCACCCTAAATTTAAGGGAAAATTTTCTGAAAAAGTTCATAACCAGAAAGATAAAGGAATGAACTACAAAAAATGGGAATCTTTAATTAACGAAAATAAAAGTGTAAGTCCTACTAAAAAAGGCTATCACAAAGGGTATATTTTTTTAAATAAAGTTTATAATTTTTCACAACCCGGAAGACCGGTTGAGACTAAACAGCCTTTAAAAGTTTAATTACAATAAACAAGAGCAACACCGAAAGGAGCCTCTAAATGAGTAATAGTAAAGAAGCCTACAATAATGTGGAGTTTTCCAATGAGGAATTATCTTCACTAGAAAGTAGCCAGACCACAGTGTCTGAATCACCAAAGGAAGAAACTCAAAGTTTTGTTCAAGGACAGCCAGAGGCAGTTAGTGAACAAGCAGAAGGAGTAACAAATCCAGAGGGTAGTAACGGTAATGTAGTGTATGAGTTAGAAATGGGTGGACAAACTTACACACTTGACGACATCGCAAATTGGAAAAAAGATGCCGATAATAAGAGTGAGTGGAGTAAATCCAACACAGAAAAAGCACAACAAATTGCCGGAGTGGGAAAGTTCTTAAATAAGTTCAGAGAAGATTCTGATTTACAAGAACATCTTAAAGAATATTTTGATGACGAAAAAGAATTTAATTCTTTTGGATTATCTAATGTTGATGTTCCAGAATCAGACGAACCAGTTGAAATGAATCCACTTGAAGAAAGGTTAGATGCATTAGAAAAGACTGAATATAATCGTGTGATTGATCAGCGAACCGAAAACCTAGACACAGAATTGTCAATGCTTGAGCAACAGTTTCCAGAAATATTGGGTACTAATGAGCAAGTGTTAGACTTTCTTGACTTTTCAGAGAAGAACTCTGCTCGGTATCGCAACAGCAACGGAGATGTTAGTCTTGCTGATATGTTTAAAGAATATTCATTTGAGCATTTACAACAAGAACTGAGCCACTATAAAAAGTTGGGTGAAAATAGAGATAGAAACTCTGGGACAGTAGTAAATCGTTCTGAGATTGGAGCAAAAGAAACAGTTGCTCCTAAGCAGTATAAATCTTGGAAAGATGTTAATGCTAATGATCCAGAGATTAGTAAATACTTTGACGAATAATTAATCGTCAAATAAACTTAACAAGGAGAAAAAATGGCTTTATCAACAAATGTAACAGCCTTAACTCGTGAAAAGTTTATTCCAGTATTAGTCGACAATATCTATAATTCTAACATCCTCTGCTTAAAGTTATTGAAAAATGCTGAAATGCTAGATGGTGGTAAGAAAATAGTAGTACCAGTTGAGTATGCAAATATGGAAAGTGGAAACAGTGGTTGGATTGCTGAAGGTGGAAATACAGTAACTGCTAGTGTAGATACTTACCAATCTGCTACATATGACTGGGCGACTGCATTTGTTGGAGTAAAAATTCCGGGTGCAGAAGAATTAGTAAACAAAGGTTCTTCTCAAGTGATTTCTTTATTGAAATCTAAATTAAAAAGTGCAGAAAAAACTATCAGAGATATGTTTGGAAATGCTATGTTTGACAATGATGGTACTATAGCATCTACTCACATTACTGCATTATCTGGTGGTGGTACAATAGCAAGTGGTGACTATACAGCCTTTGATAATGGAGTTTCTATTATTGAAGACTTAGGGTCAGATACATCGGTGTTTCATTTTCCGGGTAATATAGACGGTGCTATATGTGGTTATCGTAGAACACTAGGTGGAATCAATTCTGATTCTAATACTTGGTGGAATGCAAAAATGGGTTCATTTGAGTTAGCAAGTGGCGATGTTGCAGTAGGTTCAGCAACTGGTTCAATAACTTGGGCAAACCTTGTAGATACTACTAATGGTGTGTCTAACATTGCAAGAGCAATGACAAGAATGTACGGTGCTTGTACAGTAGATAACGATCAACCAGATCTTATTGTTACTACACAAGCAATATATGATGCTTATGAAACATCATTGCAAGCAAACAAAAGATTTGCTGGTGCTGATGACATTGCTAATGCTGGTTTCGGTGGCTTGAGATTCAAAAATGCAACTGTTGTTGTTGATTCTCACGTTCCAGATGGTCAGATGTACTTCCTTAATACGAATTATCTTGATTTCAAGGTGCATAAAGAAAGAAACTTTGCTTTTGAAGATTTCAAAAGATTAGAAGGTTCTGATAATTTGCAATCTAGATTATTCTGGATGGGACAATTAGTTTGTACTAATCCTAGAATGCAAGGTGTATTAGGTGGTGGTCCGAGTGACTATTCTTAAATCGTAAGTAACTCGTAAGTTAATAGGTGGAGGTGAAATTCACTGGAGAAATCCTAGCATCACTCCCTCCACTTATATAAAGGAGATTTGAATGACTGGACAAAATTTAGTTGATAGTTTGGGTAGAAGAGTTGAAGATGAAAATGATGTAAATTTTTCTGTTACTCAAAAATTAGAAGCATTAAATAATGCACAAAAAACATTGTGTGGACTTTTGCACGATTATTATTTATCAGATTTTAAAGTTAAAAAAACATCTATTCCTTTGACTTTAAATTCTACTGGAGAAAGAAGTGTTAGTATGGACACTGCATTTGGAACTCAGTCAAAAGAAGGCTTTACAGCATCTTCAGTTTTTACAACAACTATTACTGGAGTAACAACAAATGCAGTTGATTCTAATCCTACTGTGTTTAATAAGTCATCTCACGGATTAGGCAATGGTAATGTTGTTGAATTTAGTGGTGGAACCCAGATGACTGAATTAAATGGACTAAGAGGAGTTGTGGAAAGTAGTCTTACTGATTCTTTTCAAGTTAAAGGTGTTCTTGGCTCTCCACAAGAAACAACTGGCTTTACTGTTAAAAAAGTTGACACTGATCCAACTCAAACAATTTTTGATAAATCTGGACACGGATTTTTAAATGACCAAGTAGTTAAAATTGAAAATATGACTGAACTTTCTGAGTTAGATGGAATGACTGCTACTGTTGAAAATGTAACAACTGATACATTTCAGTTAAAAGGAGTTTTAGGCTCTGTTGCACAAACAACATCTGGTGGAATTATGACTTTAGTTAGCAGTGGAGAGTTATTAGGAAACAGAATATACAAGGTTTACGATGTTACTAACAAAAGATATTGTACTTATGTAGAAGACCCTAATTTAGATGATATAACCTCGTATGCATATGGTTCTATATGGACTATTATAGATAACGAACTTGTTGTTGTACCAAGCACTTGCACTTCAGTGCATATTTATTATATAAAAGTTCCCACAGATTTAACAGACTCTGCTCTTTCAAATTTAGAAATTAACGAAATGTTTTCAACAACTTTGCTAGACTTGGCTGAGGCTGAAATTTTTTATGCTGATAATCGACTTAATAGAGGCTCTATAGCACATAAAAGAGCAATGGAAATGATACAAGTTTACAATAGTAGATTAGTTATTGAAGGCAAAATAAATGAATAAAGTAATACGAATAAATCTTGATACTGGCTTTGATAGTGAAAGCGATGCTATGCTAGTGGGAGCCAATCTCACAAAATTAGAAAACTTTCATAATTTAAAAAAGGGAACCATAATAGGAAGAAAAGGATATGGTTCTGCTACTGAAATAGGAGGAGGCAGTAACGATAAATTAATTTTAGATTTAGATTATTGGATAAAAGGAACTGATTTTTGGTGGTTTGGATATGACAGAGCATTGGGTCAAATAAATAGAATAACATCAGATTTTTCTACTGCTGTAAGTTTAAATACTATACACACAAAAACAGCATCACAAACTGTAGGAACTGGTAACCCTTTGACTGTCGATGTTTCAAATTGGACTGGGACAGAACCTATAAAGTATTATTTTAAAATAACAACAAATGGAACTCCAGATCAATTTTCAATATCTACAGATGATTCAACCTACACTAATGCTCAGAATGTAAACACATCATTAACAGATGTTACTGGAGCAAATGGTTTAAAGGCTCAATGGTCTTCTAATAGCAGTTCTGCTTTGAATGATAAATGGGAGGTGACATTATATCCTTTACCAAAAAGAATTGAAATGAAAAATTGGGGAAATGCAATAAGGTTTGCTATGGGTGTTTATTTTAATCCATATATTTATCAATATATAGATAGAAAATTTTTTTATAAAGGAACAACTTTTTTATACGAACCTACAGCAGATTATGATTTTGATACTGCATATCCAAGAGAGCCTTCTACTTGGTTGTATCAGCCAGTAAATGCAGACGGATTAAAAGGAGAATTAATTGCTGGTGGTAGCCTTGATCAGCCTAAGGACTATTATTATAAAATAACAGCACTGTTTGATGGTTCTCAAGAAACTCCTATGCCGGATGATAAGTTTGGGCCAATAACAACCGATGGTTCAAATAAATCAGCAAGAATAAAATTAGTACTAGATACAAATGATTTTAACAAAAGAATTACACATATTAATATTTACAGAGCAGACACAACATCAGCAACACCAGATAAAGGAGCATATAGACTTATAAAAACATTACCCTTTACTGGAGAACAGCCTTCTTGGATAAATAGAGTAGATGCATATAAAGGAAGAAAAGTTTATGCATACACATTAGGATGGGACCCTTATGCAAACTTGGGGGAATTGACTGGAATGAAAATTAACAATAATGGTAATGTGTATGGAGGTAATTCTTTTTCTATTCCTACTAAAGATGGAGTGAATGCAAAATTTATATTTATGGATGGCGATTTTAATGATCTAGAAGGTGGTTCTGATGATGATTTTTGGGGAACAGCATCAGAAACAATGTATTATTATAAGGAGCAAAGTAGTATGTTATCACCAGCAGACACTTGCTGTACTGGAAATGGAGTTGCACCTTATAGTCATACACAAAACTCTGCTACATTTACTATTCCTTCTTTCGGCACTGGGAATAATGTTGTAGTGGTTAAGGTTAGTATGTATGGAGCGCAATCCTTTGCTACAAGTAGTTATGACGGTTGTATTGCTGGTCAAATAAAACTAAGAAAAGCAAGTGATGGTGCTACACTCGGAACTGCAACAGTTGGACACGGAACTGCAACTGGTACTGGCTACAATAGTGCCTCTTTTAATGTTAGTAATAGTTATAAATCGTTTAATATAGGAACTTTTACTGGAGATGTTTATATTACATACTCTTACACTCTTAATGATGATTCTATATGTCTCGGAAGTGGTTATAGTGCTACTTATTTAAATAGTGGAGGAACAAATGCAACAATACATTCTGTCCATCTTAGAAAAGAATACACAACAGACGACAATGCTTATTCGGGCCAATCTATTATAGGAGTTCCTAATTTAGGAATAGGAACATCAGAGGCAGTAGGAAAAATTTTAAAAGTAAATGGAGTAGATTATACAGTCACTCACAATGAAGGTGATTTAATAAGAGTTAGTGGTAATGCTGGATGGGATGGTGCTACAAGCACTAGTGGAAACACACTTGGTGGAGCAGAAGTTCAGTGGGAAGACAATACAGATGATGGAACTTTGTCGGCCACACAAAAAAGAGTTGTTTTTACAGATGTAGGAGAAATAGAAGGTGCTACTCACTCTTATTTTGGAACTAACTCTATAAAAACTAGATACAAGTATTCTGCATCAACTGGAAACAGAAGGTTTGTAGGAAATGTTATTATAGAAGATCAAAACGGAACAACTGAAACATATGACGATATGGTTATTTATTCAGAATTAAATCAGCCAGATGTTTTGCCTATATCTAATTTTATAAAATTAAACGACCAGCAAGGTGGTGCTATATTTGGAATACATTCTTTATTTTCAGATATAGTGGTTTTTGCAGAAAGAGGTATTTTTAGAATTTCAGTACCAACTACAGACCCTACTTCTTGGTCAATGGTAGAAACAGAAAGAAATTTAGGATGCAATCAACCTAACAGCATAATAGAATATAGAGGTGGACTATTTTTTGCTGGAAAAGATAATTTATATTACATAACTCCTAATTTTGAATTTTTAACTATTTCAGACTCTTGGAGAACAGAATATCAAACTAATATATCTTCTATAACAGAAATAGATAATACTCAAATTAATATTGACATTAACAACGAAAGACTTATTGTAAAATGTGGAACTCAAAAAAATGTTCTATATATTATGGATTTAAAGGCATTTAACAATCAAAAATTATTATGGTATAAAAATACATTGGCTCCTTCTGGTGGAGACGAAGGAGAGATACATTCAGTTGCAGTAAAAAATGATAACACTTTTTATCTTTTAAATAAAATGTCTGCTGAAAATTCCACAAAAATAAGAGAATTAAACCCAGAAACAGCAAGTGGAAAATCACATCCTACTTTACAAACTGGAGTTATATTTTTTAGAAGTTTGACAGACAATGAAACTGCTTTTATAAGACGAATAAATTTTTATGCAATAGGCGAGTCTGGAACTACAACTAAAGCATATATTGATGTAAGAATTGATCATTCAGAATCTGAATCTGGTATGGTAGGTGGAGGTGTAGCAGACCCAGTAATTTCTAAAGAAATTGTTTTAGGAACAGCATCGGATGGTGGAGGTGGTGTTAATAGGAGTGCATACCATAGTGTAAGAATAGGAGCAAGGGCAAAAAGTGTTCAAGTTAAAATAACCTTTAAAAACAATACTTTGCCTATTGGGAACACATCTCAAGGAATGCAAATAAAGGATTTAGAAATTGAAATTGACTAGCACTGGAAGAAAACCTAAAGACAAGACAGTAGCAGAGGCAATTAGAAAAATTGAAGAAATGATAAAAGAACTTGATTTAAGAATTAAAAAACTAGGGGGGTAAATGGAAAAAACTTGGAAAGCACTATCTGATAGGTGTCAATTATTTTTTGATGCACCAGATGGATTGTATATAGAACTATTAAAAGAAGCAGAATGTGATCTTGCTAATAAGTGTTCTTTATTTACAACTCGTGAATTTTATTCTGGGACTTCTTACTTTGCATCTATGAGTTCAACTAATAATTCTGTTTTAGGCTTAGGTTTTGCTTTACCTCAAAATTACAAGCAAGTAGTCGCTGTATATTGTGATGGGTCTCCCTTAGTAAGAAAAACTATTATAGGTGAAGATTATTTTAGAGTAAATGAATCTCAAGGAAGAACTGGTCAAACAGATGAATTATCTTCAGAGCAAGGCTTTGGTATTTTAACAAGAGTGGGTACACCTTCGTATTATGATATAGTAGATAATAGAATTTATTTTAATCAAATAAGTGGTACGAGTAAAATAGATTTTATTTATAAGTCGAACCTTCCAAATGTAGATTTGATTGCAAAATCAGTAAATGGGTATGTTAAATATTCTGGCTCAGACCCTAGAAACTTATATTTAGGAACAACATTAACTACAGAATTAAATGGGTTAAGTGTTAATTATGTTCACGGAGATGGCGATATTTTTAAGTTTGACAATTTACAATACCAAGGACATATGGGTAGTAAGTCTTATCCCACGGATTTAACTTTAATAAACACTGGAGTTACTGTAGACCATCTATCTATAGGTTCTAATAGCAGTAGTCCTTATTTAAATCATTTTCAAGCAACAGCAGACACAGACGACACAGTAAATGCTGTACTAGAAACAAGCCCAATAGAGTTTAAGATTCAAAACTATAGAACTGTAGGGCCAGTTATATCTCCAGATTATCATTTAGATTTATGTGACTATGCTGTTTATATGGCGAGTGCAAAAACAAATCCAATATTGTCGGACAAACATAAAATGAATTTTGATAAAAATTTAAATGGAATTTTAAAAGATGACATAGATAAAGATTTATCGTTTACAATTAAGGAGGAAATATAATGGGATGGGGATGGTTAGCATCGGCTGGAATATCAGCACTAGGAGGAGTTTTAGGAAGTAGAAGAAACAATAGAAGAATGAGAAATGCTTACAATCTTGCAAAACAAGAGACTCAAGCAGAAAAAGAGTATAGGTTAAAACTAGAAAAAGAGTCTAAATTTGGAGACCCAGAAATTGAGAAAAAAAGAAATCAACTATACAGACCTATCTTTTCTCAATCAAGAAGAGCAAAGGCAGATGCTACTGGAACAGCAGTAAGGCAAGGGTTAGAAAATTCTATTATTGCAATGGAAATGAAAAGTAAGATAGATGCTCAAACCTATCAAGCATTAGATGAACAAGCAGACAGAATAACTAGTTATAACGAGCAATATAAAAAAGATGCTGAAAATAAATTAATGCAATACAAATTGCAAAGGGATTCAAGATTAAGAGACCTCGCTGTAGGGTATCAGTCAAACTTACAATCAACAAGTTTTTCTGATCAACTTTTACCAGCAGTTCTTAATATAGCCGGGCAATGGGCAACAAGTACCTTTGGCTCTAATTGGAATTTTGGAGGTGGAACAACAGAGGTAAATAGCAACTTAATTCCAACCAATGATCTTGGTCGTTAAATAAAGGGAATAATTAATGAGTAAAAAAATAGATGGAAATGCTGTATTAAAAACACTTTTAGATTATTATAATAGTGAGGAAATCACTGAAGAACATAAAAGTATTTTAAATGATTTTTATAATAAATACAGAGGTAAAAAAAGAATACCTAACACTGCAATACAAGGAGTCGTAAATTCTCTAAAAACCAAAGAAGAGTCTAAGAGTGATCAAATGATAATTCCTATACCTAAAATTGAATTAACTAAAAATGCCCAACAAATGTTTCCTAACTCTGGAGATACATTGTATTTAAAATATTCTGAATTAAGCAATTTGCAAAATGTGTTAAATAAAAAATGGAATGTTAACACTGGAAAATTTGGATTAAAAAATAAAAGAGACTTAGAAGATTTTAATAAAAAAATGAAAAAATTTGAAGATAAAACTAATTTAGGAACAAAAGATGCTTTATCTATTGCTAAAAAATTATTACCAGAAATAACTGCTTACAAACCAGAATTATCAGACTCGCTAAATAATGTTATAAAATTAGCAGAAGACCCAAGTAAAAACCAAGGGATGTGGAAAAAACTTTGGAGTGGAATTAAAAAAAGTTATAAAGAAAGTCAAAAAATCCAAAATCAAAACATCAAATGAGTAAAGTCAATACTAATATAAAAATGTCAAAACAAGACTTTGACAAACTTTCATTAGAAGATAAACTTAAATTATTACAAGGTTATAATATATTGCCTTCTGACAAATCATATGAAGATTATTATAATGAAGGAAAACCTATTCCTAATACTTTTACAGATAGTGGAAACCCATCTCCTATAGACATAGATACTGTTTATTCTAAAGACAATGCAGATACAGTAAAAGCAAGAAATAAAAAAGTAGATTTATACAATAAGGGGATAGACCCTAATGTGGGTATTAAAGTTCCTCAAACCCTTGATACTTTTGCACACAAATTAAAAGTGGTAAGAGATCAAAACCAGTTTGCAGAGGACGAAAAGAACAAAGAAAGCAAACAAAAACTTCCTTGGTATATGCAAATTTTACCAGACAAGACCACTCCCTCTTCCTTGGGTCGAGGAGTTTCAAAAACAGCAAAACAAATAACATCGGAGATACCTCAAGCAATAGGAGAAATGTATCTAACAGACCCTTATGGATTTTCGATGGGAGATTATAATTTGAAGACTCAAGACCCTAATCACATAGAATACAAAGAAGCATTTGAGTTTATTGAAAATTATAAAAAAACAATAAACCCTTTTATAGGAGGCGAAGAAGCCAATGAACTTTTAAGGCAAAATGGTTTTGAAAATTCATACTGGGGTCCTAATGGACTTTATACAAAGAGGTCTTCTCAAGAACAAATAGAAATAATTCAAAATTCTACATTTTCTCAATACACAGAAACTCTTAATGATTGGTGGAACGAAAATCCTTACATTGGAGTAGATAGTTGGGATGAATCTACGGATAAATGGATCAATAAATTAACAGAGGCTATTCCTCAGTTTGCGACTCAATTAGGTGTTACTATATATGGAGGGCCTCTTGCTGGGATGGGATATTCTAGTTCTTTAATGTTTGCAGACACATATCAGACAGCAAGGCCATATGTTTTAGATGGAGAACTAACAGTAAATGAAGCACATAGACTAGCAACATTAGTTGGACTTGTAAGTTGGGGAACGAACTATGCACCATCTCATCTTTATTCTTCTTTTAAAAACCCAACATTATTAAAAGATGTTCTTTTTAACAAAATGAAACAAAAAGGATTGCATAAAAAAATATCAACCGAAACATTTAAAGGAATGTTTACTGAGGCTATTCAAGAGTCAACAGATGAAGTTACATCACTAACAGCAGAAGGAACTTATAGAAATATTTCAGAAGATGAATGGTGGGAGAGAGTAATAACATCTGGTAGCATAGGAGCAGTTCTTGGTGGTGGTGCATCTTCGACTTTAACACATATTAACAACAACAGAATTAAAAAAGAAGTTATTCCTCAAATAGTTGAAACTCAAAATCTTCTTTTGCCTAGCATTATGTCTACTGATTCTGATGGTAATTTTAAAATAGAAATAAAAGAAGATGATTTTAAAACTAAAGAAGAGTATGAGGCTACAAAAAAAATTGTAGAAAGCAAAAAATTTAAAAATAAAATAGACCCTTTTAAAATAGCAGAAAAAAATAGAGCAGAAGAGGTTAAGTCTGGTAAGGAAGTTCCTTTAAATATGATGATTTTTAATGAACTAAATTCAGAAAACCCTAACACAGACGATGTTAATATTGAATTTAATACAGAAAAAATTTCATCTTTAATGACAGAACAAGAATTGCTTGACAAAAATTATGATCCAGAGTCTTTTAAGGCTAGCGAATTAAAAATAGGAGAAGAAGGTTATGAAGAAGGAAAAAGGAAATTCAAAGTATGGGTCCTCGGCTCGAACATATATAATAGTTCCGGAGGGAGCATCGTACTCACTCAAGGAGCAAACCAAGATGTATTTGTCGAGGAAATTGTCGAAGTCCTCTATAAAAAACTTGCAACAACAAATCCAAGGCTTAAACGAAGAATAGACAATTGGATAAAAAGAGTAACTAAAGTTTTAGATGACAACAATGTAGGTGGCCCAAGAGGAGTAGAACTTTTTTCTAAATGGTATACTTTTATTCATTTAGGGTATGCAAACAGTGAAACATCTTTAAAAGACATCGTTTCTTTACCAAAAGGAATTTTAAAAGATTTCGATGCTATTATGGGAGAACAGAGAGATGGAACGAATGTGTCGTTATTATTTAAAGGTGGCTATCCTACAGCAGAAACTCAATTAGAGGATTCTCAAGACCAAACTGAAGAAACTCCAGAAGAATCTTTTAGAATAGAGCCTCAACCAGATGATGCTCCGATACAAGAAAAGCCTATTAAATCCTATAGGCTTGAACCAACTGGGAAGAAAATTTTATATCATACTACATTAACAAAGAATGTTGATAGTATTTTAGAAAATGGTTTAAAACCACTACAAACTACTTTATGGAAAACTCCAGATGGAGAGAGACACGGAAATGGAGAAATATATGTTTTTGAAAGTTTAGAAGATGCAAAGGCTTGGAAAACGAAAATGGAGTTTGATTTAGAAGAAGATGCTACTATTTTAGAAATTAATAACAAAAATGATCTTTGGGAGTCTGATATTGATGTGGACACTGGGATACCTAAAAATATATTAGGTCCAAATAGTGGTCAGTGGTTCAGAAGATTTGACTCAGTTCCATCAGATGATATAAAAATTCACAAAGATTCAGAAGAATCATTTAGACTTACACCACAACAAGAAGAGTTCTTTAAAGACTCTAAAGTAAGAGATGAGAATGGTGAGTTGTTAAAAGTATATCACGGAACTTATTCAGAAGATTTTGAAGCATTTGACCCGTCTGTAAAAAAACTTAAAGGAAGTGATTCAAACATAAGTGGACTTGGTGCTTATTTTACAGAGTTAACACAACAAGCAAACAACTATACTGTAAATTTAAATCCAAAAGATAGAGGAGATGGTCCTATAAAAATGTTCTATCCACCAATTCAACCAGAGAATGTTGTTTATAAAGAAGACTTTAAAGTAGGAAACCCAAGAATAATCCCAGCATATTTAAATATAAAAAATCCATTTGTAATAAATGAAAGAAATATTGATATTGTTTTTGGAGAGGGTCTTAAAGGTGAAGGTTGGGAAGAGTATTTAGCATATGAAGACCCTAAAGAATTAACTGATTTTTTAATTTCTAAAGGTTTTGATGGAATAAAGGATGGAGCTGTTTGGGTTGCCTTTAAACCAGAACAAATTAAATCTCAATTTAATCCAAAGCCTACAAGTGATCCAAGAATGTCATTTAGATTATCACCTAATAAAGAATATAAAGGTGATGAGGTAAGAGATAAAATATATTCAGTGCTACCAGACAAAGATACTGAAGCAAATCTAAGAAAAAAAGTTAATAGAGACCCTAAGGTAGGCTCTCCTAAAAACAAATCTAAAACTTTAACAAATGAAAAATATAGAATAACTGTAGGAAATAAAACTATAGACCAGTGGATAAAAGATGTAGAAAACAATATGACTCCAGAGCAAATAATGGAAGCAAGAGTCTGGTATGATAATTACATAGACGATGTAAAGCCTCTAACTGATGGGTCTCCAGAGAATGCTATGAAATTTGTATTAGGTTCTTTAGTGACTCAAGTTAATGAATCGCCAGAAGGAGCAATTAATAACTTATTATTAGCTTACGAAGAAGAGTCAAGTGGATTAAAGGGAGGTAAAAAAGCTGGTTTAAACGATGATGCAGTAAGGCAACTTTTTAAAAAAGATGGAAAGATAAAAGGTGGTATTGGTCAAAAATTATTTGATTTTATAGACTCTGCTATAGGAAATAACACAAGATATATAATGGGTAATGATCTTAAAGGAGGTTCACCATACACTGCTGATATTCATACATCAAGAGGAAGGGGTTTCGTAGATTCAGCTTTTTATAATGCACTTGAAAGAGCCTTTGGTAAAAACAAACTAAAATCTTTATCTATTGACTTTGGAGGAAACCCTACTGAAACTCAATATGAAAACACTTCTGCTTTTGGTAATGAATTAACAGATAGGTTAAATGATATTAATTGGATGGGTCAACAATGGACTACTCAACAAGTACAAGCAGTAGACTGGGTAAATGTCATAAATTTTTTAGGTGATTATGGTATAGATGCTGGGGGAACAATGGGAGATGCAATACTTAGCAATACACAAAAAATTACATCTGCATTAGTTTTTGGAGAAGGAACTCCGTATTCTAAAAAGTTTCCACAAATATATGATATGATTTTTGATGATCAATTAGAAATAACTAAAAAAATTAATACAGCTATTATAAAAACAGCATCTGAAATAAGTGGAGTAAAATCTAATATTGATTTTCATAAACAAGGTTTTTGGAAAAACTATTCTGCTGAACCAACTACAACTATTACTACTATAGCATCTAAAGATGGTATACAGTCGTTTATGGATGTTTTGGGTTACCTTGCACAACAAACTTCAATTGTAGGCAGTAAGAATAATCCTACTGGTAAAAATACTATACTATATTTTTATGATGTAGATGGTAATTTTAAAAATTTAAAAAAACAAGATGAGTTTTATAAAAAATTAAGAGAAGTAGCACCAGATATAATATCTGGAGCATCTTCTGATTATGTAATGATTGATGGTAAAAAAATACCAGCTTTAAGTGTAATAACTAACTTTAAAGCACCTTCAAAAATAACAAGGGTAAAAGAAAAAGCAGATTACATTTTGAAAGAAACGGAAGATTTTATAAATTTACACAAAGAATCGCTACAAGATTTTGATGGAAACATAGATATAAAAATCGCATTAGGCGATATGCTTGAAAGTAATAATAATTGGGAGAAAAAAAATAATGGGCAAGATTACATTGAAAGGCTGGTTCAAAGATACGGACGAGGTATACAAACGAGGCTGGAAAATAGTTCAAGGAAAATTGAATCCCTTATCGAAAAAGAAATCAGCAAAAAGAACGAAAGTTACAGACTCGAACCAGTAGACCCAGACGAATTAACTCCAGAAGCAGTTGCAGAGTTAGAAAAGCAAGACAAAATTCAGTCAACTTACAACGAGCCTCCAATCTTCAAAAAGAAAAAAGAAGATTCTAAGATGCTTAGGAAGACTCTTGATTTTGTAGACTACACAATAAGACCAATATCAAGTTATTTAAAATCAATTCATCCCGTATTAAAAAGAAAATTAAGAGATTTTGAATTTACAATTCTACAAAAAACTAAAGAAAGAAGATTAATAGTAGACAATTTTTTTAGTAGTCCTAAATATAAAAACCTTTCAGAACTTGATCAACATCATCTTGACTTAGCATTTAAAAATTCTGATATAAAGAAAATTAAAAAAATACTTTCTAAGGCTAAGTTAAAGAAAGAATACAATTCTTTAGTTAAGATGCTAGAAGAAGTAAGGCAAGAGGCTATTGAGTCTGGATATGAGGTTGGCTATTTAGAAAACTATATGCCTAGAAAAGTAAAAAGCAGAGACAAAATGTTAAGCGAAGTTTTTAAAATAGACCCTCGCTTTGAAACTTTAATAGAACAAGCAAAAAGAAAAGAGATAAAGAAAAAAGGCAGAGAACTTATACCGGGAGAAGAGGAACATATAATTGATATGGTTTTAAGAGGCCATAATACTTTAGATGGAGGAAAGCCAAAAAACATTAAAAAAAGAAAAATAGCAGTAGTAGATAACACTTTAAATCAATACTATGCTCCAACATCTGAGGCTTTAATGGATTATGTAGAAAGTATGACAAACGGAATCGAAAAAAGAATTTTTCTTGGCCAAGCAGAAAACGAAGATGGAATAAGTAAATATGTTAGAGAAATTTCTGGAGAGTTTGGTTTAACAGTTGATCAAGAAACTCTTCTTAAAGACATATTGAATGCAAGGTTTGGCTCTCAAGTAGGAAATCCACTTGTTCCCAATCTTAAAAATGCAACTTATATTTTAACTATGGGAAATCCAGCATCTGCAATCACTCAATTTGGAGATTTAGTATGGTCTTATTATCAAACTGGTATTTTTCCAACATTAAAATCTTTAATTTCTAAGAAACAAATAACAGTTGACGATTTAGGCATT
>CETC01013064.1_pt1 | contig 19163 bp, 21 predicted proteins | sample 326911 | NCBI WGS metagenome assembly CETC01 (sample SAMEA2622694, study PRJEB7988) | marine metagenome | isolation source: saline water (ENVO:00002010), including | reverse complement strand
ATGATTTATATGTGGATTACTCTAAAAAGAGTTTCTATGAATCATTTGAAATGTAGAAAAAGAAACGAATATATTATAAAGCTAGGAGAAGGTTTCGATATGTCAGATGTAGAAGGAAGCGAAAACGAAAAAGCATTTAAAATTATAATAGATAAAATAGAAGCTGAAACTAATAGATGGCATTGGTACGATAGAATGTTATTTGATACTTATGTAAGCAATCAAAAAAGTATGCGTAAGTTAAGCGAAGAAACAAAGATTAGTTTAACGTCAGTATTTAATACTTTAAAGAATTGTAAGAAACGATTACAACAAAATATAGGAGAAGATTATTTAGATTATTTATATAAAGATTTTGAACTAATAAAGTAATGGCTAAAAGAGTAATTATATCAAAACTATTTACACCTAAAAAAAAGAGAAAAGGTGTTCATAGTAAAAGTAAATCAAGTAAATTAAAATCCTCTAAAAATTACAAAAAAAAATATAGAGGACAAGGTAAATAAATATAATATGGAAAAGAAAAAACCAGCTAAAAAAACAACAAAGAAAAAAACCACAAAAAAGGCACAAGCTAAAAAACCAAAGGTTGAAGGTTTAGGAGATGTAGTAGAAGTAATAACAGAAAAGACAGGAATCAAGAAAGCAGTCAAAGCTGTATTTGGAGATTCGTGTGGATGTGAAGAACGTAAAGAAAAATTAAACAAACTTTTTAATTGGAAAGTAGAATGTATTGATAAATATGAATACGAAATACTTGATCAATTCTTTACGGGAAATCCTACAGTAATTAAACCTAGTGAATGGAGAAAACTAGCAGAAATAGCAAGAAGAATATTTAACAGAAGAATAGAGAACGATATGGGATGTGGCGGATGTGTTAGAGAGATTGTAGCTAAATTAAAAAAGGTTTATGAAACGTATGAAGAAACGGATGAGAAATAAATTAATAGCAGATGTATCAGCAGTAATAATTGTATTGCTGACATTGCTAATTTTAAAATATATTATTGGATGAAAATCTAATAGTTAGATTATATTAGATTATGGATGGAAGAAAAAATAACGGTAACAAAGGACATTCTACAAAAGCTAAAGGAAGCGATAAGAGAAAAAATGAATACAGAAAAGCATTAGAACTAGCATCAACTCCTGAAGATGTCGTAGAGGTAATTAAAAAGCTAAAAGAGAAGGCTATAAATAAAAGTGATGTAAATGCGATTAAATTGTATTTAGAATATTATCTAGGAAAGCCAAAAGACAGTATAGAAATAGAAGGTAATCTTAATACAGGATATTCTTTTAACGAAGTGATAGCATTAATTAGGGGTAGTGATAAATCATAAGTATTTAACATTAAATAATCCAACTAGATATTTTATAGTTACAGGAGGCAGAGGATCAGGTAAATCGTATTCTATAAATATGCTTTTATGTTTGTTAATGACATATGAAGCTGGGCATACAATTCTATTTACAAGATACACATTAAGGTCAGCATCAATATCTATTATTCCTGAATTTGTAGATAAAATACAGCACCTAAAAATGTTTAATGATTTTATTATAACAAAAGATGAAATCATACATAGAGAAACAAGAAGTAAGATTCTATTTAGAGGTATTAAAACATCATCAGGGAATCAGGTAGCTAATCTTAAATCATTACAAGGTGTTACTACTTGGGTACTAGATGAAGCAGAGGAATTAGTAGATGAAAATATCTTTGATACTATAGATTTATCTGTTCGTCAAAAAGACATTCAGAATAGAGTTATAATGATTTTAAATCCAGCAACAAAAGAACATTTTATTTACAGAAGGTTTTTTGAAGAAGCAGGAGTACAAGCAGGAATGAATCATAGTAAAGGAGATGTAACATATATACACACAACATACCTAGACAATAAAGAGAATTTAAGTAAAAGCTATATTGCTCAAATAGAAAGAATCAAAGAAAACAATCCAAAGAAATATGACCATATAATAAAAGGCTCTTGGATAAATAGAGCAGAAGGTGTTGTATTTGATAATTGGTCTTATGGTAAATTTAATCCTGATAATTTACAAACATCTTGTGGAATGGATTTTGGCTTTTCTGTTGATCCTGATACTTTAATAGAAGTTGCTATTGATAAAACTAAAAACAAGATATATTTAAAAGAACACATATATCAGACAGGGATAAAAACACATATACTAGGTGCAATGATAAAAGATAGAATAGGAGATAAATTAATTATTGCAGATTCAGCAGAACCTAGATTGATTGAAGATTTAAAACATCAAAGAGTAAACATTCAAGCAGTAAAGAAAGGAACAATAGAATCAGGTATTGTAAGAATGCAAGATTTTGAAATTATAATTGACCCTGACAGCACAAACATAGGTAAAGAGTTTAATAATTATTCTTATGCAGATAAAGGTAGTAAGCTGTATATTGATAATTGGAATCACGCAATAGATGCTGCTAGGTATAACATCATATACCATTTAGACAATCCTAATAGAGGTAAATATTTTATACAATAAAAAAAGCACCTGCCACTCTCCTAAATTACAGATGCTTTTTTATGACAAATAATAAAAATCAAATATAATTATTGCATATAACAAAAACAAAAAAAAATAGTTAATTAAATAGATATGAAAGCATCAATAACAATTCCTGACAATTTAAACGAAATATCTGTTGGACAATACCAGCGATATGTTGCAGTTACAGAAGGAATAAAAGGAGAGTTTTTAAACCAAAGAACAATAGAGGTTTTTTGTAATGTACCTTTTGAAAGAGTTATTTTAATGAAGCATAATGACGTTAAAGAAATATCAGAACATTTAGTTGCATTAATAAACGATGAAAATGTAGATTTTAAACATAGGTTTAATATAAAAGACCAAGAGTTTGGTTTTCTTCCTGATCTAGATGAAATGACATCAGGAGAGTTTGCAGATTTAACAGCATATCTTGGTAAGCCTGAAGAAATGCACAAGGCAATGGCTGTTTTATTTAGACCGATAGTAAGGAAGGAAGCAGATAAATATGATATATGTGAATACAATGGTACAAAAGAGTTTAGCGATTTAATGAAGTATATGCCTTTAGGTATTGCTTTTGGTAGCTTGGTTTTTTTTTACAATTTAGCGAACGACTTAACGAAAGGTACACAACACTCTATCAGGGAGGAACTAATGAAGGAGGTCTTGGAAAAGTAGAGAACTTTGGTCGTAAGTGGGGGTTTTATCAGAACTTCTACACTTTGGCACAAGGCGATATTAGAAGATTTGATGAAATAAGTAAAATGAATATACATACTTGTTTAACATATTTAAGTTTTGAAAAAGAGAAAAACGAAGTAGAAGCAGAATTAATAAAAAAGAGTTATAAGAAATGATAACATATTACAATTTACTAGATACAATAAAAACGCAATTACTTGAAGATCCACAATGTAATTCTGTTACTGAAGGCTCTATATATGAAATAGATTTAGCTAAACAAACTATAATGCCTTATGCACATATTCAAGTTAATAGTGCATCAATTACAGAACGAACAAACATATTTAATGTTACTGTTTTCTGTATGGATATTGTAGACAAGTCTAAAGAAGAAACAACAGATAAATTTAAAAAGAACGACAATACACAGGATGTATTAAATACACAATTTGCAGTTGCTACAAGATTGTTAGAGTTAATGCGTAGAGGAGATTTAAGAAACGATAATTTTGCTTTAGCTGATGGCTCATCTCCAAGCCTTGAATCGTTTACAGAAAGATTTGAGAACTTTTATGCTGGATGGGCAGCTACATTTGATGTAGAAGTTCCAAACGAAATGACTATATGCGGAACAGTTGCACCATCATCTTGTGAAGATGCTTCTTATAGTATTAAAGATTCAGCAGGAACAGTATTATATAGTGGAACGATTGTATCAGGTGGATCATTAACACAAGCAATATCAAATAGTGCAGTAAGCAATTCTGATGATAGTTTCACAGCAAGTATTTTAGCGCAAGGAACATTGGCTCTAGGAGATATAGAAATATCAGTTAGAAATAGTGCAGGTACTGTGATTGGTACACATCAACTACCAGCATCTGTAAATGGTACAGCTACAGCACTTGATGCTACAGCAGTAGTACAATATGTAAATGGTACAGCAATAAGTACAACAAATATTCCTAGTGGTGTATCTCAAGTTATAACAGTTGCAAATCCTATTGTTTGTTCAGATGCTACAGTTTCAAATAGTGATGATTCATTTAGTACAACAGTTGCAAGTGGAGGTAATTTAGAGTTAGCAGATAGCACTATGAATTTTAACGGAGCAAGTGAAGGAACATTTGTTAGTGTTAAAACAACAGCAGTAACTTTAAAAGATGAAACAGGATCAAATCTTACACCAACATCAAAAAGTTTAGCAAGTAATACATTGGCATTAGTAGTTCAAAATCCTTTAACAGTATTTACAAATATGTACACAGGAAAAGCAGTTTCGCACGGAGGAGTTGTTGAATCAATTTCTTGTATAGATACATCTGATGTATTTAGTGCTGCACCTTTAGGAAAAATACAGCCATCAGCTTATGGAACAGGAAAGTTAATTGCTATGAAGCCATTAGCAGGAGGTTTTGATTTAGACGTTGTAAGAAACACAACAGCATATAGGACAAATAGTAGTAACATTTTAGAATCTGTTGCAGCAAATGTTCCTAGATTAGATTATGATGGTGTTACTTGTCCATCTGTTTTAGTAGAATCACAATCAACAAATTTATTACATTACTCACAAGAATTTGATAATACATATTGGAAAAAAAATACATCAACAGTTACAGCTAATGATGCAGTTGCACCTGATGGGACAACGACAGCAGAAAAGTTAGCTTTAGGTGGTGTTGCTAATGCAAGAGTATTTAGAAATAGTACAGTAACAACATCTAATACACACGTCCTTTCTATATTTATGAAAGGTACAGCAGGAGAAAAAGTTACAATAGAAGCTGGTAGTGGAGCAAATTCTGTTACATTAACTGCTGATTGGGTTAGATATAATGTTGTAAATACAGGAGGAGAAACATCAACAAATGTTAGGGTAATAAATAGAGCAGCAAATGGAGATGATGCTAATGATGTTTTTATATGGGGAATACAATTAGAAGAAGCATCAACACCTAGTTCTTATATTGTAACAACGTCTGCAAGTGCTACAAGAAATGCAGATGTATTATCAGTAACAGGCTTAACAGGATCATCTACAGTAACAGAAACATTTGAAGATGATAGTACAAACGTAATAAGTAATCCTAGTACATATACAATGAGTACAGGTAGAATTAAAAAAGTAATAAGAACAGTATGATAGTATATAAATTAAAATATGAAGATTATAAAAATGCAATTTTAGATTTAATGAATAAAGGAGTTTTGTTAAATTCTAAATTAGATTATGCTACACATATTCAAGCTGTAGTTTTTATTGGTAAAATAGAAATAACAGAAGGAACTTATGATGAACAAGATAGAGTATTAACAGAGCCAACTTATGAAGATGGTTATTTTGTTGATGTTATGAGTTCACAAGAAATAGAATTTGATAATATAGTAAAACCAAATAATCCTGTACATAAATTTGCAGGGCAATAGGATATGTTTAAAACAGAAGAAGTACAAAAAGAATTGTCAGCCTTTGGTAAGTATGTTGTAAAACAATCTAGGTCAATGCTAACTAAAGGAAGGCATAACGATTCTAAAAAGTTATACAATTCTATAGGCTTTGATTTAAAGGTTATGCGACAGTCATTTAGTATGTCTTTTTTTATGCAAGATTATGGAACATATCAAGATGAAGGTGTAAGAGGTGCATACTCAAATAAAAAAGCACCTAATTCTCCTTTTAGATTTAAAAGAAATAAGAAAATAAGTCCTAGACATTTTAAACAATGGGCAAAGAAAAGAGGTATATCTCCATTTGCAGTTGCTAGGTCAGTTTGGACAAAAGGATTAAAACCTACAATGTTTTTCACTAAACCATTTGAAGATGCTTTTTTAAGATTACCTGAAGATGTAATAGAAAAATTTGGTTTAGATGTAGATGAATTTTTAGAACAAGTAACACAAGGAACAGATTAAAATAATAGACAATGTCAAACGTATATACAAAAATAAATACAAGAAGTCCGTATATGATTACACAAGCTGGAACATCAGCAGGACAATTAATACAAGTAGAGTTATACATACATCAATCAGGTGGAAGTGAGCCTGCATCAGCTACATTTAATTTATCAAAGCCTGTACCTAGTTCTAGTTTACTAACAGTTTTTTTTGATATATCTCCATATTTAAAATCATATATTAGTCACACATCACTCACTCCTGTAACAGGATTAACAGTAACGTCTGCTGCTAATTATGTTTATTGTAAAGCAATAGTAAAGAGAGCTGGTGTGCAACAACAAGAGCTGTACTTAATTGGTTATAATGGCTATGGATATTTTGAGAATGGCAGTAATCCTGTATTAGACGCTCATATAATGCTAGATGAGGGAGAATATTTGTTGTTTAAAAATCAAAACAACGGAGCATTGTTTTATAGTATTGATAGTGATGCTTCTCCTGCTGAAGATTGGGACGCTAAATACGTTTGTTTAGATGGTACAACAGCAGATGTAGATATAAATTTAAATACACAAGATAATGCATATATTCCTTACATAACACCTACACATAAAAACAATGGAGGATCAACATTAAAAATATTTAAAGATTCATCACTATATAAAACATTTACATTTACAGAAGTATGCGAACCTAAATATACTCCTGTTGTTTGTGATTTTGTAAATAAATATGGTGTATGGCAAACAATAATTTTCTTTAAGGTATCAAAGTCTAATATTAACACAACAAGAAGTACGTTTAATATGATGCCATCTACACCATCATATAATACATCTAAAAATATAACACAAAACTTTAATACAAATGGTACAGAAACAATTACTGTAAATACAGGATTTGTTAGAGAAGGTTATAGTGATGTTATGAAACAAATATTATTAAGTGAAACAATCAGGTTAGATGGAGAGCCTGTTGTACCACAAACAAATAGTTTAGATATGCACAAGAGCATAAACGAAAGATTGATTAATTATACATTGTCATTTAATTACGCACATCATATTATAAACACTATTCAATAATGAGAACAGTACAATTATACATAAATGATAAAAAGGTAGATTTATACGGTGATGAAAAAATTGAAATTACATCAAGTATTCAAAATATTCAAGATATTTCTAAAACATTTACTGATTTTAGTCAAACATTTACTGTACCTGCATCTGATACTAATAACGATATATTTAGTTGGTATTATAATAATGATTTGGATGGTGGCTTTGTGGCTAAAGAAAGGGCTGATGCTAGGATTGAAATAAACCATATTCCATTTCGTAGAGGTAAAGTACAATTAGAAGGATCAGAAATAAAAAACAATGTACCTGAATCATATAAGATTACATTTTATGGAGAGGTAGTTACATTAAAAGATTTATTTGGAATAAAAAGACTAGGAGATTTAGATTATGATGTAACTTTTGCATATACAGGAACAAATGTTAATGATACTTTTAGTAATACAGGAGATTTAGATTTAAGGTTTCCTTTAATTAGTTCAGATAGAATTTGGCAATATGGAGATGGTACAGCTAATGATATTTCAATAGATGCTGGTAGAATATCATTTACAGAGTTATATCCTGCAATAAAAGATAAAGTTATTATAGATGCTATTGAAACTGAATTTGGAATAAATTTTAACAGTACTTTTTTTGATAGTAATTATTTTAAAAAATCTTTTACTTGGTGGAAAAATTCAGTAACACCAACTATATATACAGAAGCAGTACAATTAACATTTAACAATGCTGGAACAACATTAGAAAATAATATATTAGCATACCAATATCAATCTAATGTACCAACAGGAACAAACATACAATTTCCACATCATTTTATAGAAATAGATATTGCAACATCTCCTGCATTACAATATTTTATAGACGTTTATAAAAATGGAGTTTTTGATTCAACAATTACAGGATCAGCTACAGGAAGTGGAACGCATAATTTAGGTTATAATTTTACAGACAATGTTATAGGTTTAAATGATGAATATACTTTTTTTGTTAGAGTAAATGGTGGTAATTCAACAACAGTTACAGGTGAGATAAGACATTCTTTTTTATATTTTACATCTTCTGCAAATTCTTTTACAGGTGCTTGGACAACAGTTTTTAGTCACACAGCAGTGTTTAATTCTACATCAGTAACTACAAACATAGATTTACAAACATCTGCTCCTGATATGTTAATATCTGATTGGTTTAGTGGCATATTAAAACAATTTAATTTAACTTGTTATCCATTAGAAACAGCTACAAATTATAAGGTTGAACCATTAGAACAATATTATAATTTTGGTGGTTTAGTAGATATAACACAATATACAGATACAGAAAGTATAAAAGTAAATAGAATAAAACTATATAAAAAAATATCTTTTGAATACCAAAAATCTAAAGCATTTTTAAATGAAGATTTTTTAAGTTCTAATAGAGTAGGTTTTGGAGATTTATCTTTAGATTTTCCCTATGATGGTAATGAATTTAAAGTAAAATTACCTTTTGAAAATATGCAATTTAATAAGTTTACAAGCACAAATTTACAAGTTAGTTATGCTGTAGATAAAGCTGTAGATGGAAAAAGTTATGTACCAAAGCCTGTCAAATTATTTATGGATGAAGCAAAAACAGTTTCATTTAGATTGTATAATGGAACAGATATACACGAAGTTACAAGCTATCATCCTTTTGGTCAAGATTTAACTGATAATATGCAAGATTATTCTCAAAATTTTGGTTTACAATATTCAGCTTTAAAAGATAAAGAAATTGCCAACAGTTTATATGCTACATTTTATCAAGCATATTTAGTTAATTTATTTAGTGATAAAACAAGAAAAGTAATTTTAAAATGTCATTTACCTTTGACTGTATTAAGCACAATTAGTTTAGATGATGCAATAGTTGTTAGAGATAAAAAATATAGAATTGAAACAATGAAAACAGATATAACTACAGGAGATGTTGAGTTTGTTTTAATAAGTGATTTTGTACCGTCAGCACAAGTTGGACAAATACAAGCACCATTAGTTGCTACATTGTCAGGTGGTGGATTATCTTCATTAGGTGGAGATATAACTTTACCTGTTAAAATATTAAAATCTCCTAATCCAACAAAAATGTTTGATGGTGGTGGTGGCTCTGTAACTTTTGGAGCAACAAGACAAACACAATTTATTACATTAAGTTTGCCTGTTACATATACAAGTGAAGGAACAATAGCTATTACAGTTCCTAGAAACACAACAGGTTCATTTAGACAACAGACAATTCCTGTATCTTATAAAGATGCTACAGGATCAGTATTTGCAGAAACAGAAATAGTTATAATACAAAACGGATAAGATGTTAGAGAATATATTAGAATTATTAAGAAGTGATGATTGGATAGGTTATAGTAAAAACATTGATATAGCAAAAGGTTTTTATAAAATACCTAAAACAAAACAAGAGAAAAAAGAACAGCTTAAAAGACAAGAACAATGGCAATAAAAAAGCAAATAGATATTAGTGTTGATGCTAGAAGTGCTATCAAAGATATGGATGAGTTAGGCTCATCATTTGAAGATGTATTTGGAGAGATAAAACCATTAAATACCAAGATTGGAGAAATGGAAGACGCTTTGTATCAACTAGCAGCAGCAGGAGATACAAGTTCTAAAGAGTTTAAAGATTTATCCAGGCAAATTGGAGATTACAAAAAAGTAATTATAGATACGGATTTAAAGATTGATGGAATGGCACAAACTACAGCACAAAATTTAGGAGGTGCATTAGGAGGTGTTACATCAGGGTTTGAATTAGGTACAGGTGCAATGGGAGCATTTGGTGTTGAATCTGATAAAGTGCAAGCAGCATTATTAAGAGTACAATCTGCTATGGCTATTTCTCAAGGTATTCAGGGAATAAGAGAATCAATACCATCATTCAGAAAAATGGGTGATGCTATTCAAAATAATGAGAAGGTACAAAAGCTATTTAATTTTGCAGTTGGTGGTGGTACAAAAGCTATTAAATTAATGAGAGTTGCTTTAGTTAGTTTAGGTATTGGAGCAATCATTGTAGCAGTAGGAGCATTAATAGCAAACTTTGATAAGTTAAAAAATATGTTGTTTGGAGTTACAAAGGCTCAAGAAACAATGAACGAAATAACATCTAAAGCTGTAGATGCTATTTCAGAAGAATTAAGTGCATCAGATAAATTACAAAAACTATTAAAAGACGAAACAGTAACTAGAGAAGAAAAATTTAAAGCTGTTAAAAAATTACAAGAACAATATCCTAATTTACTAGGAAATTTAGATGTAGAAAAATCTAGTTTACGAGAAATTAATAAAGCATTAATTTTAAATACACAATTAGCATTAAATAAAGCTAAACAAGATGCTATTGCATCATTAAGAGCAGAAGAATTTGCTAAACAAATAAAAGAGCAAGTAAAGGCACAAACAGGACAAAATAAAAGTTTTATTGATGTATTACAGGGAATTACATTATTTTCAGATGCTCAAGATATTGCAAACAAAAAAACATTATTAGCAATAAAAAATTCTAATGATTTAGTAAAAGGCTATGATGATATTAACGAAACATTAAAAGAAGAAGAAAAGCTAATAAATAAAACAATAGATGCACATAATTTTTCTACAACAAAAAAAATAGAAAATAATAAAAAAGTAGAAAAAGAAAATACTTTTGTTAGTGAACTAAAAACTAGAGAAGTAAAAGAACTTGAAGTTGCTAAACGAAATAGCCTTGAATTAGTACAAATTAAAAAAGATGAGGTAGACCAAAAACTTGAACAAGAAAATAGGTTTCACGCAGGTAGTCACGAAATGCGTAAAATAGCACAAAGCAAAGAATTTGCTATGGTGCAAAAAGGATTAGAACATTCTATGACATCTTTGAATCTTTTAGAAGGATTAAGTAATGCAGTTACAGATAATGAATTAGCTAAAGCAGGAGATGATGAAGAAAAGAAAGAGAAGATAAGAAAAAAAGCTTTTGAACGTAATAAAAAATTACAAATTGCTATGGCTATAATACAAGGTATTCAAGGAGTTCAAGCTGCATTTACAGCAGGTAGTTCTATGGGTCCTGCTGGTGTTGTAATGGGTCCTCTTCTCGCTGCTGTTGCAGCAGCTACAGCTATTGCAAATGTAGCTAAAATTAAAAACACACAATTTGAAAGTACAACTACACCAAGTACTGATACAGCAGGAGTTGGAGGAGTTAATGTTCCATCTCCACAATTTAATGTAGTTGGTGCAGGAAGTGAAAATCAATTAGCACAAACATTAGGAGAACAACAGCAACAGCCTGTTCAAGCATTTGTAGTTGCTGGAGATGTTACAACAGCACAAAGTTTAGAAAGAGATAAAATAGAATTATCAGGATTATAAAATAAAACATAAACAAAAAATATAAGTTATTTAATTATGGAAGAAATAGAATTATTTATCAGAAACGAAAAGGAGGATGGTGTGTTTGCTGTTAGCCTTGTAGAGAATCCAGCTATTGAAGAAAATTGGGTTGCTTTAAGCCAACAAGAAATAGAGTTAAAAGTTGCTAATGAAGATAGAAGGGTTGTTGTCGGTATTGCGTTAGTTCCTGAAAAGAGAATTTATCGTAAAATGAAAGACAAAGAGTTTAATATTTATTTTAGTAAAGAAACTATTGCAAAGGCACAAGAGTTATATATGCGAAATCTAAACGCAAATAACGTAACAAGTGAACACGAGAAGCCTGTAAAAAATGCAACAGTTATAGAATCGTGGATCGTAGAAGATGCAAAAAATGATAAGTCTAATTTATATAAGTTAAATGCTCCTGTAGGTAGTTGGATTATTATGATGAAAATAAATAATGACGAAGAATGGAAGTTAATTAAAAAAGGAGAATATAAAGGTTTTAGTATAGAAGGTATGTTTCAGGGATTTGAACAATTAGATGCAAGTACACAATTATCTGAAGATGAATTGATGGTTGCAAAGATTAAAGATATAATTACAGAGATAGATTTAAAGTCTGATAAAGTTGAGTTAAATATACAAGAAGATGCTAAAAAAACAGTAAGTTCTTATTTTACTAAATCTGATACAGCTAATTCTAAAATTAAATCAGCATTACAAGAATTAAGAGCATCTGAAACAGCTATTGAAAAACAATTAAAAGAAGTTACAGATTTAAAAAAACATAAATCTAAAATAGAAAGTATGGCAAAAGAATTAGGAATACCTGAAAAAAACATACAAGTATTACAAGATATAAATGTAGCTTTACAAGATTCTAAAGAATTTGATGGAGTTTTAAATAATATTAAAAAAGCAATAGCATCTTTATAAAAATACAACAGAATAATAATCTAATAGTTATATAATTAAATAATCTAAAATTAAGATAAAATGAGCAAAGCAAGTGATACATTAAACGCAATTAAAACAGCTTTAGGAATGGAAGTTGAAGTTAAGTTAGCGACAATGAAACTAGAAGATGGTGTTACTGTTATTGAAGCAGAAACATTTGAAGCTGGTCAAGCAGTAGTTATAGTAACAGAAGATGAGCAAAAAATCGCTTTACCTGAAGGAGAATATGTTCTTGAAAATGCTATGATCCTGAAAGTAGAAGAAGAAGGAATTATTGCTTCAATTTCTGAAAGAGAAGAAGAAGTAAAAGAAGAAGAAGTAGAAGAAGAAGTTGCTGCATCTAGCAAACCAACAGAAACTGCTACTCCTAAAAAAGTAGTTGAAGCAGTAACAAAAGAATCTTATTTCTCTAGCGAAGATATGGATGCTATCGGAAAATTAATTGATTCTAAACTTGCAGAATTTAAGTCTAACCTAACATTATCTACAGATGTACAAAACGAAGAAAAAGAAGAAAAAGAAGAAAGCAAAGAAGTAGAACTTACTGATGTTCCAGCTTCAAAACCAATTACTCACAATCCTGAAAACACATCAACAGGAATTAAAGTTAAATATGCACAAAATAGAGCAAAAACAACTTTAGATAGAGTAATGGAAAGAATAAGTAATTCATAATTTTAATTTATAAAAAAGTAAAAAATGGCAAATCCAACATTAACAGGAAACACGTATGCAGGAAGTTTTGCTGGGAAATACATCTCGGCAGCTTTATTTTCTGCTACAACATTAGACAGAGGTCTAATTACAATTATGCCTAATGTAAAATACAAATCAGTTTTACAAGTAGGTTCTTACAATGATGAAGTAGTTAAAGCATCAACTTGTGATTTTACAGCAAGTGGAGCATTAACATTAACAGAAAAAGTTATTACACCTGAAGAATTTCAAGTAAACGTACAGCTTTGTAAAAAAGATTTACACGCACAATGGGAAGCTGAACAAATGGGATTCTCTGCATTTGATAATTTAGCACCAAACTTTGAGGAGTTTGTAATTGCTTATACAGCAGCTAAAGTTGCTAATAACATTGAATCTCAAATATGGGAAGGTGCAACAGCAGATGCTGACCAATTTACAGGATTCTCTGATTTATTAGATGCTGATGCAGACGTTAATGATGTGGCAGGTGCATCTTCAGCTATCGGTGCTTCTGCGACAGTTATAGCTGAACTTGGAAAGCTAGTTGATGACATACCTACATCCGTTTTTGGGAAGGAGGATCTTCATATTTATGTTGCTCCAAATATTGCTCGTGCTTATGTTCGTGCATTAGGTGGATATGGTGCTGCTGGTTTAGGTGCTAACGGTATCAACGGTCAAGGTACAATGTGGTATTCTACAGCTAATGCTTCTGCATTATCATTTGATGGTATTCCTGTAGTAGTTGCTCAAGGTCTTGGTGCTAACAAAGCTATTGCAGCACAAAAATCAAACTTATTCTTTGGTACAGGTCTTTTATCAGATACTACAGAAGTACAAGTTATTGATATGGCTCCTCTTGATGGTTCAAGAAATGTAAGAGTTATTATGCGATTTACTGCTGCTGTACAAACAGGAGTTGGTTCTGACATAGTTTGGTACAGACCATAAGATTAATTAACTAGATTTTAAAAAGGGTAGGTAAAAGTGCCTACCTTTTTTTATAACATTTAAAAATATAAAAATATGTCTTGTGATATTTCAGCAGGTAGAGTAGAGCCTTGCAAAGATGTAGTTGGAGGTATAAAAAACTTATACTTTGTAAACTACGATAATATTGATAGTTATACTTTTGATGGTGTTGATACTGATGTAATAGATGGTTTTAATTCTACAGGATCAATCGTTGGGTATAAATACGAATTAAAAGGTGGTAATAACCTTGAACAAACTATTACAAGTTCTAGAGAGAATGGAACAACATTCGTAGAACAAACATTAACAGCAGTTTTAAAGAAACAAGATGTTGGTACACATAAGCAGGTAAAATTACTTTCTTTTGGTAGACCAAGAGTTGTAGTAGAAGATTACAATGGTAATTTCTTTTTAATGGGATTAGAACACGGAGCAGAAGTTACTACAGCAGCAATTTCTACAGGTACTGCAATGGGAGATTTGAATGGTTATACTATAACTATGGTTGCTCACGAGAAGATTCCAGCAAACTTTATTGATGCTACAGAAACTACAATTGCAGCTAGTCCTTTCTTTGATTCAGTTGTTACATCATAATATCGATAGAGCAGGGTTTATTCTTTGCTCTATTTTTTTACTATGGTAAAATTAGAATCATATACAGACTATCCTAAACAAGCATCTGAAAATGCTAAAATAGCATTAAGGTATGCAGAAGAAAATGGTTGGGGTAGTTGTGGAACAGCAGTTGGTAAACAAAGAGCAAATCAACTAGCAAAAGGAGAGCCTATTTCAAGAGATACTATTGCAAGAATGGCTGCTTTTGAAAGACATAGACAAAATTCTAAAAAGAAATTAGGAGATGGCTGTGGTAGATTGATGTGGTTAGCTTGGGGAGGAGATGCTGGTGTTAAATGGGCTCAAAGAAAGTTAAAACAAATTGATAGAGAAAAAAATTTAAAAATGACAGCTTACGAAAGAGTTTTGACAAAGTTATATAGCTATCCTAAAAAAAGGAAGTTACAAGAGATTCCTAAAATGAATTTTTTATTTATAGAATCTCCTAAAGGTGTTTTTCATTATCCGTTATTTAGAACAGAAGATGAAGCAGAATACTATGATGAGGTTGTTAATGGTGTAGAAGTGGGTGCTAGTCATATACATACTTATGAAAATGATGCTACAGGTACAGAATGGTTTATGCCTGAAGAGAATCACGATAAAGATAAATACACACATACATCAGCACCAAGTGAAGAAAAGTTTGATAATAGTATTATAGAATATAAAGAAATAAATACCATATAAACATTAATAAAATGGATAATTACAAAGCAGTCTTAAACAGACTATACAAAACAGAAGGAGTAGAGTTAAAATCTGAAAAGGTTGAGTTAGGTTTAGCAGATGACATACAAAAAAGACTATCTGATGCTAAAGCAAAAACAGCTAAAATGGAATCTTTATTAAAAGAGGTAAAAGATTCATATTCAACAATAGAAGAATTAGAAAAGAAAGTTAAAAAAGTATTTGTATCAGCAGAAAAAGAAGCACAAAAAGCAAATAGTTTTTATAATAAAACAGAAGCCTTTTTAGCTAAAGCAGAAACTAAAGCAAAAGATTTAGGAGTACCAACATCAGCTATAAAAGGTTTTGATGATTTAGAAAATGCAAATTTAGATGTTTTTGAAGTAGCAACTGATATTGTAAGATTTGTAGATTCAAATGCAGTCTAATCAAATTAACTTTAAACAAATAAATTAACCTACCATAATCGGTGGGTTTTTTTATATATAAACAAATTACCTAAAAAATAGTTATATAAGTATGGTAATATTAAAAGAACAAGGCACAAGCCAAAATTTTAAAATAATTCCAAGAGTAAACCAAGCTGATAGTTTAGTTATAAAAGGAGTAGAAGGTAGCACAAGTTATTCTATTACACCAACATTTGATAGGTACTTTATGGTTATATCAGGGACGTTTACTTTAAAACAAGGACAACAATATAGTTTTGATGTAAAGAATGGAACAGAGATAGTTTATAAGGGTAGAATATTTTGCACAAATCAAACTATTGCAGATTACACAATTAATAGTGGAACATATACAGAAAGAACATCAAACAATGACTTTATAATTATATAATGGAGAATAACGTACATATATTAGAGTTAGCTAAATACGAAAAACCTGAAATAGTAGAATCTAACAACAAAGATTGGATAGAATACGGAGCAAAGAATGACTATTACGATTGGTTAATTGGTCGTTATAAAAACTCAACAACAAATAATGCTGTCATAAACAACATAGCGAAGTTAATTTATGGTAGAGGATTACACGCATTAGATGCTAGTAGAAAGCCAAACGAGTATGCTATGATGAAAGCAATGGTTTCTCCTAAAGCATTAAGAGGAATAGCCTTAAACTTTAAAATGTTAGGTGCTGGATATTTCCAAATATTATATAATAAACAACATACAAAGATTGTAAAGGTTGATTATATACCAACAAGACTAATAAGAGTTGGTAAATGTAACAAAGATGGAGAAATAGATACTTACTATTATTCTGATAATTGGGATGAGGTAAGAAAAAATCCTCCTGTAAAATATTCAGCTTTTGGAACAAGTAAAGATGCAATAGAAATTGATTGCGTAAAGTTTGATTCTGTAGATATGAAATATTATACAGATGTAGATTATCACGGAGGTTTGCCTTATGCAGTTTTAGAAGAATCAATTGCAGACTTCCAAATTAATGATGTACAGAATGGTTTTAGTGCTACAAAGCTAATTAACTTTTCTAATGGTGTTCCAACAGAAGAAGCACAAAGAGATATTACAAGACAAGTAAAAAATAAACTTACAGGATCAAGTGGAGATAAAATAATAGTTTCTTTTAACGACAATGCAGAATCAAAAGCTACAATAGAAGATATATCATTAGATGATGCACCTGAACACTATCAATATTTGTCAAACGAATGTCAAGCAAAAATACTAAATTCTCATACAGTTATTTCTCCTATGATTGTAGGTATAACAAACGAGAATCACGGATTTAGTTCTAATGCTGATGAGATTGAAATGGCAACAAAGGTATTTTACAATCAAAGTATAGTTACATTCCAACAAGCAATCCTAGATAAAATAGATGAATATTTAGCTTTTAATGGTTGTGCTTTAGATTTATATTTTAAACGATTAAATCTAATGGATTCTATAGAAGAAAAACAACAAGCTAAAGAAGAAGCTGAATTACGTTTATCAGACCAATTTATAGATTTGATTCACGAGTTAGGAGAAAATGATTCTGATGATTGGATTTTAATGGATGAAAGAGAAGTAGATTTAGACGAAGAAGAAAACCTTAATAATCAGGTTAAAGAATGGGAAGCTGAATTGCAAAAAGAAGAAGAAACTACATTATCTAAAATATGGAAATTTGCGACAGGGATAACAGCACCAAATAAACCAAGTGAACAAGATAGAGAGGTTAGAGGATTTTATTTTAAAGTACGATACGTTTACGCAGGAAATCCAGCACCACAAAGAAAGTTTTGTAGAGAAATGATGAGAGCAGCTAAACTTTATCGTAAAGAAGATATTGATAGATTAAGTGCTGCAAATCCAAATAAAGGTTTTGGAGAAGGTGGTTCAGACAATTACGATTTGTTTCGGTTTAAGGGCGGGGCTCGCTGCCGCCATAAGTGGTTGAGAAAAACCTTTGTAAGTGCTGATAAAAAGGCTACAATAGGAAGTCCAAAAACAAATGAGATAAGTACAGGAAAAGGACAAAGATTTGGATATAGAGTAGATAATCCTAGTGAGGTTTCTATGATGCCTAAAGATATGCCATTAAAAGGTTTTAGTCCAAATAATCCTAATTTACCATCAGACGTATAAAAAAATAGAAAATGAGTTACGCATTATTAATAACAACACAAGACATTCCAAAGTTTACAGCTTTGAACGGAAATACTGATGTAGATAAATTTGTTCAGTTTGCTCTAATAGCACAAGACATTCATATACAAAACTATACAGGTACAAATTTATTAGATAAGATTCTAGCAGATATTACAGCAGGAACATTAGCAGGTAATTATTTAGATTTGGTAAACAATCATTTAAAAAAAATGTTGATTCATTTTGCTATGGTTGAGTATTTACCATTCGCAGCTTATACAATAGCCAACAAAGGTGTATATAAGCACGGAACAGAGAATGGAGAAACTGTAGAAAAAAACGAAGTTGATTATCTAGTAGAAAAAGAAAGACAAATAGCACAACATTATACAGATAGATTTGTTCAGTATATGTGTAAAAATTCTAGCTTGTTCCCTGAATACAATAATAACGAAAGTGATGACATGGACCCTGATAAAAACGCATTTAGTTGTGGTTGGGTTTTAGATGAAGCACCTGAAACAGTACAAGGTTATGATAAACGTGATGTAGCTATATGAGAAAAGTATATAAACCAAAACAAGTAAACATTAAAAAATTACAGGTTTACTTAATGACAAAGAGTAAAAAATGAAACAATTAATCGTAGCACATACATCAGTTTTTATGAAAACAATATTAGTGTTTTTTAGTCCAATAAAACCTATTATATTATTAGTAGGTTTATCTACAATCCTAGATACTATTGCAGGGATATGGAGAGCAAAGAAATTAAAAGAAAAGGTATCTAGTAGAAAAGCAAGAAAAGGATTAGTGCCTAAATTGGTTAGTTATATTGTAGCAGTCTTGTTAGTTTATACAACAGACTTTTTTATTATAAACGAATTGATAAGTAATTTTATTAGTATAGATTATCTAGCAACAAAATTAATTGCGTTAGCATTAATATCAGTAGAGGTTAAATCTATAGACGAATCATTTAAAGCTGTAAAAGGTTGTTCATTTTTACAAAA
>CETC01003728.1_pt1 | contig 19185 bp, 24 predicted proteins | sample 326911 | NCBI WGS metagenome assembly CETC01 (sample SAMEA2622694, study PRJEB7988) | marine metagenome | isolation source: saline water (ENVO:00002010), including | reverse complement strand
TATTAGGTAGGGAGTAACATAACCCTCGAAGTAATACGTTTACTTCTACGATAAAAGGAGAAAATGATGGAAGCATCCACAGACACGGCAGTTCAATCCGAAAACATTGAACCGGTAACAGATTCCGCTAATCAAGTTGAGGCAGAGCAATCTGCTCCAGTTGATACTAAATCTGATAATAGTACAACACCTAAAGTTGAGCAAAAGGACGGTAAGTTATTTGTAGATGGTGTTCGTGTTTATACACGAGACGATACAAATAAAATAGCCGCTAATGCTAAACATGAAGTTGAGAACAGACTTGTTCAGGAACTAAATGTAGATAGCATTGACCAGGTTAAAGCAGTTGTATCTACCCTTCAAGAGGTAAATCCAGAAGAAGGTAACAGTCTAAACGTTGATTCATTGCGTAATGCAGTTAAAAAACGTGAGGCCACAGTAGAAGAACTACAAAACCAGGTTAAAAGTCTCAAAACAGATTTACTATTAAAGGACCATATGAGTAAATTGCAAAGTGCTATGCCCTCTAATTGGAGTGGCGAGCAACGTGAAGCAGTTGTAGATTTAATGAAAGCCAGAAACATGTTGGCAGTAGAAGGTGATACTTTTGCAATCCGTAGTGGGGAAGATTTCCTAACTACAGATGGCGAAACACCAGATTACAATTCAGCAGTTGAGGTTGTAGGTAAAAGCATAGGTCTGCCATTTGGTAAAAAAGGTGTTGATGTACAGTATGGCGAAACAGCCGGAGAAGGTACTACCACAAGTAGAGCCCTCGATGAGAAAAGGCTGATAAGCGATCCTGAATACAGATCGGCGTACACTAAGTTACGCAGTATCAACCCTTCTAGTTCCAGAAGTTCTTTTTCTGATGCTCAGGTAAAGAAAATGATGGACAAGATGGGCATAAACAAGTAATATAACAAATTGTCATAATTATAGGAGAATAACATGGCAGGAACAACAAGTACAAGTGTTCAACAGTTATATGCAGATATCGTAGCGGATTTAATACCATATTACATGGATGCAGTCCTACTACCAAATCAGCAAATAATTCAGAACTCTTTAGTCGTAAGTGGGTCTTCAGGCTCACAAGTAAGGTTCCCATTGACTAACTCTTACACAAACGCGGCAGATGTGGCTGAAGGTGCTTCAATAGAAGCGGCGGCACAATCTAACCTCGTACCAACAGCGGCAAACGTTTCTTTCCAGAAAAGAGGTGTTGCTACTGATGTTTCAGAAGAGTCACTAGAAGATGGTGGATTAGAATTAGTAAGAAATGCAGTTATCACAAGATTATCAGGCGGTTTAGCACAAGCAACAGATATTGCTGGCTTGGAAACAGCGAACGCGGCTACATCTAATGGTGATACTGGTGAAGGATCAGCAAATGCTACAACACATAGTTGTAACTTTATTATGTCACCAGAAGCAATGGCTTACGCAAGTAAAAGAGAACCATCAGTAAGAATGTGGTATAACCCTGATAAAGATGTTCACGAAATGAGAGGATCAGTCAGAAACGGTTTTGCTAATTTAAGACCTGAATTTATTCAGAGAATTACTGCAAATAAAACAATCGGTTCAGCAACAGCAAACGTAGTTGCTATTGCAAAAGGTGTTGCAAATTTAAGAGCCCAAAATGCCCCAACAGGTGTTGACGGAACATATATTGGTGTTATCTCACCAGCATTTGAATTTGCAATAAACGACCAAATCGCACTAGCGGGTGGTACAACAGTTGGATCATTATCCGATCTAGGTAACAACGCATTGAGAGACGCATCGTTGGCTCTTATTGCAGGTACCAGATTGTTTAGAAGTAACAACGTACCTAACGCCTAAGTAGAGGATGAATTCATGGCATTTATAACAAACGCAAGTGGTAATGTAATTTCGTTTGCAGAGTACACTGACTTATTGCAAAAGGACCAACGTTTTTTAGAAAGTAATCAGATAAAAATACCTGAGGAATCAGGATTTACTGATAAAACAGACTTTCTAGAAGATATGTGTCAAAAAGCAACAGACAGAATACTCTTAAAGTTAAAGGCCAGTACATGGTGGCAATCCTATAACGCATACGTAGGCACACCTATTAGTAATTTAAATGTTTTACCTAGTGTTGACCCAGACAAAATAGATCCTGGTAATACATTAGGCAGAAGACAACAATTTACAGATTTGTGTGTTTATTACACGTTTAAGGAATATTTGTTTCCACTAGTGGCTGAATTCGGAAACGAGGAATCTCCAGAAGTTGCAAAAATACAATATTACAATCAAAAATTTAATGATCTCTTTAATGAACTCATTGCGATTGCTGATTGGTATGATGCAGACGGAGATGGCACCGTGGAAGACAGCGAAAAAGCAGTATCTTACTTCCGTAAAAGAAGAACTCGTAGCAGAAGTAGTATAGTACAGGTTAGATAATGGCAATTAGAGACGATTTAATTACACAAATAACAACTAATACTGCATTTACATCAAATGTAGATGTTAGTCAGGAACTACCGTTCGAATCGGGCGGTAGTCCACTATATGAAAAGAATATGGGAACTATTTACGTAGATGAGCAAGAAATAAACGTAGAGACTTTGTATAAAACATTAGATGAGTCTAATGTAAATCAAACAACTACAACTATAAATGCTTATTTAAGTACAGATGCTAAAAATGAATTCAATGATATTGACACCGTTGTTGCAAATCTGCTAATCGCCAGAAACGTAGTAAACGACACTATTAGTAGTGAAAGTAATTACGAAACAGAGATTACAGATGATGTAATAACATATACTTTCGAGTATAATTTTATAACTGTATAGGAGAAATACAATGGCAGTAATAAATGTAACAAGCGGTTCACAAGCAGTCCTCGTACTAGGTAACACTAGTGCATTGGCAACTCCAGGCGCGGCTAATTCGTTAGTCGTACCATTTATGCAGGACATAACAGTCAATGCTACACCTGGAACAGTTAGATACAGTACACTAGATAGCACAGCCTCTAGTGCATTTACAACAGTAAATGAAAACAGTATCTCACTAAACGTTTTACTTGACGAAGATGTATTTTTCGGCGCCAGTAATGCGGCAAACAAGGTAGCAAATGATGGACTATTATCAACTTCAATAGCAAAAGAAGAAGTATTCTTCAGTGTTACATTTGAAGGTACAGATAGTACAGACTTTTATGTAAAAGGCAAAGGTTTTATTGGTGGATTGGCACCAACAGCATCAGTAGATGGTGCGGTTTGGCTATCCCCAATGGAAATCATTGTAAATGGTGAGTTGACTAAAGACAACGTTTAACCGTTTAGTAATTAAACATGTAACGCCCTCAGCAATGGGGGTGTTATTTTAAGAGGTAAACATGAAGATAGCAAAATTACATAGATATTTTGATGCAGAAGGTAACTATCATGGCCCACAAGACCACAAAATACATGTGGACGGAGAGGAACATGATTTATATGAGTATGCCAAAAAGCATGGTATAGACTTACCAGGCAAAAAATCTAGTAAAAAAATAAATAAAGATATAGAGGAAAAAGATTATGCAGATTTGGAATCGACATTCTCAGGCGGAAGTGTTGAAGAGCATGGAGACGGAGATAGCGAAAGCACAGAATGAACTAAAATGTGCTTTAAAGGATGTTGAGAAAGCATCAGGGAGAATAGCATTTTGCCTTAGTGCTGTTCATAATTTAAAAGAAAGGCATGATAAAGATATAAAGGAGTAAAGATATGAAATTATCAGATTTAGCCGCAAAACCGCAACTAACAGAAGTGCTTATAGAAAATGAGGATCTAGTAGAGAAATACGGAGATTCATTATCGTTTTTTATTCAAGACAGATTACCAATGGAAACATATACTAAATTAGCCACTGTAAAAACAGAGGATCCAGGTACTATGTATGAGATAATAAAGGATCTTATATTAGATGAACATGGACATCCTGTAATGGCAGATGGTAATGTATTACCCATGGACGTTATGACTGCGGCAGTGGAAAAGGTAACTGAAAGCCTGGGAAAGTAGCAGAAACATCTGTTTTTGATAAAAGAGAAGGCCAAATACTTGTTGCTATAGAAAGCATGGCAGAAAAATATGGTATGTTGCCTACAGAACTGTTACAAAAAGCGAGTACATTTGATTTTATGATATTTTATAATGCAAACATTTTGCGTGATAGATATCAAAAGCAAAACAGAGGAGAAAACGTTGCAGACACATATTCACAAGCAGAAATAGAAAAAGTGTATGCAGACTTTAAAGAGAAACAACAATGAGCATGAAGGTAAACGACAAAATATACAAACGTAGAATTAAAAAATTAAGGAAATTTGTTGAAAGACGTTTACCCAGAATGACTCTTAAAGAATTTAAAGATAATACTCCCAGAGATAAAGGAAATGCAAGAATAAATACAAAATTAAAAAAGAAAAGAAATGGTTTCGATATTATAGGGGACTATGCTTATTCAGGCGTTATAGACAGAGGAGAATATCCTAAAAATCCATTAAGTGGTACAGGTAAAACAAGAAATGGATATTCAACACAAGCACCACAAGGTATAACAACGCCAACAGGTAAATTTGTAGATCAGGAAGTAAGAAAATTTATAAAGAGGATTAGATAATGGCAATACCAATAAAAGCAGTATTAAGTGTATCAGCACAAGGATTTAATGTTGCACTAAAAGGTGCAGGTAAAGTACTAGGTGGATTTGTTGCACTTACAAAAGCGGCCACTGTTGCACTAATAGGTTTAACTGCAGGTTTTACCGCTTTAGTATTACGACAAAGTGCTGTAATAGACAGAATAGGTAAAGTTGCAAAAGTAACAGGTGTAGCCGCAGAAACGTTACAAAGGTTTGGTTTTGCCGCCGAATTAGCCGGTGTAAGTACTGACCAGGCCCAAGTTGCATTACGTAGGTTCTCAAGAAGATTAGGTGAGGCACAAAAGAACACAGGAGAACTTGCTCCTACTTTAAAACGTTTAGGTATAGATCTAAGAGATAGTAGTGGCGAATTTAAAACAGCAGAAGAAGTATTATTTGATTTAGCAGATGCTATACAAGATACAGAAGGATCTAGTGAAAGACTAGCCATTGCCTTTAAGGCGTTTGACAGTGAAGGTGCTGAGTTAGTATCTGTCTTAGCACAAGGTTCTGATGCCATGAGGGCACTATTTGATGAAGCAGATTCATTAGGTGCTGTATTAAGTGGTAGTGCTATACGTGGTGTAGAAGCATTTAATGATGAATTTAATAAATTACAAACACTTATAGGCGGTATTGCTAATACATTTGTTGCCGCACTTGCACCAGCACTTACAAAAATTACAGAAGATTTAATCGACTTACTTAAGGAAGTTGCAGATACAAATGATGGTTTTGAAAATTTAGGCGATTTCCTAAAAGATAAATTTTTAGATGGTTTAGCAAGAGTAGTTGAGGTATTTGCCAAATTGGCTAATGTATTGATATCAGTCGCAAATGTTATACAAGACGTTGCTATAGGATTAGGACTTATAGAGGGGCCTGATCTGGATCCAGAATTACAAAAAACAAGAGATTTGATTGAAGAATTGAATACTTTGGCTACTGTAGGATTAACAGGCAAACCTTTCGATATGATAGAGAAGTCCTTACCTATATTAGATCAATTAGGAGAAGACACTTCAGCATTCAGAAAAGAATTTGAAGAAATAGAAGATTCATTTAACTTTTTCCAAAAATTAAATCCATTTAGTGGATATCAAGACGCTTTATTCGATCTAGCAACTAAGATAAGAGCAGTTGGTGTTGAACAACGAGTGATTCAAGAAGAAGCAGAAGGATTTAAATTTAAGCCGTTTGATGTTGAAGAATTAGTTAATTTTATTTTAGAACTAAAAAAAGTTACTCCAGAAATAGAAAAAACAGTTCCTCCAGCAGAAGATTTAAGAACTACATTTGAGAAAATTAAAGATTTTCTTAAAGAAGGTGTTGTAAATCTAAAAGCATTCCAGGAAGAAGCAACAAATTTTGCAGATATATTTTCAAAAGTTGCAGATAGATTAACTTCTCCAATGGATAGGCTACGAAAAACACTGGAAGACGGACTTGTAAAAAGTGTAGAACTATTTGAAGACTCGTTAACGCAGGCAATACTTACAGGTAAAGCAGACTTTAGTGCATTGGGAGATCACATAAAACAAGTTCTTGCAAAAGCATTAGTACAACGTTTTATTACAGGACCTATATTAAGTCTATTTGGACTTGCAGGTGGAGGACCAGCAAAAGCAGGAACTCCTTATATTGTAGGTGAGAAAGGACCAGAATTGTTTGTACCAGATCAATCAGGTATGGTAATACCTAATAATCAGTTACAAGGCACAACAGGAGGTATGGGTGCAGGAGGTACTGTTATAAACATAAGTGCTGTAGATACACAATCTTTCCAACAAGCAATAGCAAGAGACCCAGAATTTATATTTAATGTTAGCAGAGCAGGTGCTCGTAGAACGCCTATAGGATAGGAGAAACAATGAGTATCCAAAGTCTTATAGATATTGCTAGTGAAATAGAAATAGAAAGAAGAGAGCCTGTGGCAGGTACTTTAAGTAGAAGTGGCAAATACAAAACAGCAGATAGAAATATAAACATATTTAAATTTACAGTTACCCCTTCATTAGGTTTAAAGTATAGTGAGAACCAAGAATTGTTAGTAGATTGCCAACAATTAGATGTATTTACTACTAGTAATGTTAGCCTAAATAATAATGCAGGTATGAACTATCTTACAGCAAGTATGAACGGACAAACAAATAATGCAATATCTATAATAGGATTTCAGGGAAGAGACTTATATGTAGATACTACAGGTTGTACAGGATCTGGAAACATATTAGAAGCAGGAGATTATATACAACCTTTAGGAAACACTAACACTTATGCTTATACATATACAGTAAGACAAAGTGTACCATTTAGTAGTTCAGGTAGTAATGTTACAATTCAGTGTCATAGACCTATATTTGAACAAGATGGTGTCAATATAGTAGGAAGTGGACTTAGATTAGCAAATGATGTAAGGTTTAATGTAAAATTATCTAGTCCAGTAAGATACAGAGTAGTACCAGGAGATAATTTACAAATAGATCCTATAGAATTAGTAGAGGTAATAACATAATGGCTACAGTACCAACAGGTTTAATGAAAATACTTACAAGACCTACATATGTAGATTTTTATCTAAACACAACAGCGGCTAAAACAACATCACTTAGTGGACATTACAAAACGCAAGATAATACAGGCAATGCATTTTATACAATTAAATTCTCTACACACGAAGGATTTAAGTACAGTACTGAAACAGGTTTAAGACCTTTTATAGAAGATTTATATGCCAGAACAGGTACAGAAAACGAAGAACTTATTGCACTATTTGACGATGATACAAGCACATATGATTTAACAACTTACAACGGTGTACTTACAGAATCGCAACAAAATGAACTTAAAGTAGTAACAGCAAGTACAGGTAGTTCAAATATTATAGTTAACACGCAAAATGTAACAGGTACACCTAGTGGACTATTGTTTAAAAAAGGAGATTTTTTACAGCCTAGAGGACTAAGTGACAACTACAGATATCCTTATCAGGTTACAGCAGATGCCACATATGCCGCAAGTAGTAATATCACTGTACATATAAACAGACCTGTTATAGCACAAACAGGTGTAACATTTAGTACTTCAAATGCAGGACCAGGATATAGTGGTGGCGTAGCATGTGGTAAAAATGTAAGATTTACAACAAAAGTAACTAAATTACCTACGTATAGTATAGTACCACATGATAGAGTTAGATTTAATGGCGAATTTGAATTGGTAGAGGCAATAACATAATGGCTACAACAATAACACCAGTACAAGGCACACATGTAAGTAGTTGTCTGCTTATAGATTTAACGTTAGACAGCACCACATACTACATAAGTAGTGCTTATAAGCCTGTTACATTTAATAGTAATACATATACAGAATTAGGGTCTTTTTTAAGTATAGGAGACTTTCAGGAAGATATTAGAACTACTAATGGAGATATCAGTGTTACACTAAGCGGAATACCCAGCGAACAAAATTATTTAAGTCTTATTCTTACAGAACCTGTTAAAGGTGGTAATATTACTGTATATAGAGGTTTTTACGATTTAACAACACATGAACTAGATACTAGTCAAGTATATCCCAGATTTAGTGGTGTAATTACTAATTTTGCAATACAGGAAGAATTTACACCAGGCAGTGAACTAACAAATAGTGTTACTGTAACATGTGCAAGTCTCAACTCACTGTTAGAAAACAAAGTAAATGGACAACGTACAAATCCAGAGGACAGAAAACGTTTGTTTCCTAATGATGCAGTATTTGACAGAGTACCAGAGTTGTTTAACATATCATTTGACTTTGGTAAAGAGTACGATGGCTATGGCTACGGCGGCGGTGGCGGTGGTGGTGGCGGTGGCGGCGGTGGCGGCGGAGGAGGTCGTGACCGCAGAAGAAGAGAGCAAAGATAATGAAAGTAAGAAATGCTAAAATACAGGATTATGACGATATTAAACGTTTAATGATAGACTTTGCTAATTTTAATCCTATAGAAGATTTGCATAATCCAAAGTATGACTTTGTGCATGTAAACAATGTAATAGATCATATACTTAAAACAGGTATTGCACTTGTTTGTGAGCATGATAAAAGAGTAATAGGTATGTTATTAGCCACAATACAGGGAGATTTATGGTTACCACATGTAAAACGCATGACAGAAGTAGCATGGTGGGTAGAAGAACAATACAGAGGTAGTACAGCAGGTGCTAGATTGCTAAACAGATATGTTGCAATAGGACTGGAAGCAAAGGACAGAGAGCATATAAGTTCATTTACACTAACAACATTAGCAACAACACCAGATTTAAAATTAGAGGACAGAGGCTGGGAGCCTATAGATTATAATTGGGCATTTAGAGGATAACAATGGCAGTATTTACAGCAATAGCAAGTGCAATAGTAGTTAACATAGGACTGACAGGTGTATTAGCCACAATAGCAACTAGTATTATTGCGGCCGGACTTGCATACGGTACAGCAAAAGCATTAGGTGTGTTTAAACCGCCTAGTCTTGATACAGGACCAGATCCAGGTGTAAGAATACAATTACCACCTGCTACAGATAATAAATTACCAATACTTTATGGTAATGCATTTACGTCTGGGCCTATTTTCGATGCCGCAATAAGTAATGAAAACCAAACAATGACATATTGTATTGCACTTAGTGAAGAAACACAAACAGGTACTTTCTCTTGTAATGAAGTGTTTATGAATGATGTAAAATTAGTGTTTACAGGAAATACTGTAACAAGTCATATAGATCCTAACCAAAGTACAGATACTTCATTTAATGGTAAAGTAAGATTAAACATATATCAGGGCGGTAGTTCAGGATCTGATGTTATTTTCCCTGCAAGTGGAACAGGTAGCAGTACAGCCGCTAGTGCCATTGTGCCACATTGGGGAGCCAACCATACTGCAAATAACATGGTGTTTGCTGTTATGCAAATAGACTATGATGCAGAAAATGGACTTACTGGTTTACCACAAATGACATTTAAAATGCAAAATACACTAAACAATCCTGGAGATGTATTATTTGATTATCTTACAAGTACAAGATATGGAGCAAGTCTTACAAATGCACAAATAGATGTAAACAGCATTACAGGTACTGCAAATACACAAATGAAAGGGTATGCGGCAGAAAGTGTAACCTACAGGAACCAGAGTAACGTAAGTAGCACACATAGTAGATATAGTATAAATGGTGTGCTTAGTACATTTAATACTAACAGTGATAACATAGATAAAATATGTCAAGCAAGTGCAACCTTCTTTACATATGATGTTAAAAATGGTAAATTTGCCGCTGTTCCTAATCGTGCTATAAGTACAGCAGAAAAGGCTAACTGTTTAGTGTATAATGATGATAACATTGTTAGTAAAATAGACATAAGCAGTACAGAACTTTACTCTTTATACAATGGTGTAGAAGTAGAATTTAGTGATAGTACCAGGAAAGACCAACAAAATACAGTAAAAGTAGAAACAGCAAACAGTGACCGTAATCCTAATGAGCCAGATAATGTGTTACAATACAAGTTAGACTTAGTAAACGATAACATGAGAGCAGAAACACTTGCTAATATTGACTTGAACCAAAGCAGAGTAGGTACAGTTATACAATTTGAGGCAGATTATAGTGGTATGCAAACAGATGTAGGAGATATCATTAAAGTAACAAATAGTCTGTATGGTTTTACAGATAAGTTGTTTAGAGTTATGAGATGTGTTGAGAAACAAACACCAGAAGGTATGATAACTGTACAAATTAGTGCAATAGAATACAGTGATGATTATTATACTCAAGCAAATATAAGGCAAACACCTGCAGATGTTACAATAGATATACCTAAATTACCAATTATAACGCCTATATACTTGCCTAAAGTGTATGCTGGTACATATGGTAACAGTAGTGCATTACCAGGTAGTGTTTTTGGTAATGTTATTGTAAATGATGCAATGAAAACGTTTGGTGCAGGTACTCAGTTAGCAGATAATCCATCCTTTAATGCAATGGTATCAGGAACTACATTTAATAATGTTATGACACCAGAAACATATGACATAGATGGTGCTGATTTAGGAGATTATGAACTTACAGCAGTAGCACAACTTACAGGACTAGTAAATGCCACTTATGACTTTGGACTAAGAGCAAATGCAGACGTTGTTTGGGCAAATGCAACAGCAACGCATACACAAAGTATAAGTCAGGAAATGAACTTTGTGGGACTGCCAGATGATGCTGTACCTCCTCCAGTAAGTCTTGCTAAAAAAATGAATTTAACAGTTGCAGGATCAGGAGGAGCCGCAAGTGATATGAATCCTGCTAATGTTACAGTCACGTTACAAGGATATAGTGATATAGGCACTAGTGGAGGCTTTACCAGAGGCATGAGTAATATGGGATATCAGTTCCTGAGAGTTACAAAAGGTGAGAGATAATGTATAGAACTATATACGAAAAAGCAACAGGTAAAATACTTATATCCAGACGTATGAGTGACGAATTACTAACAAAAAGGCTAGCAGATTATCCTACACAAGGTGCTTTAAACGTGTTTACTGCAGATGTAGACAAGTTCAAAGTAAATCTAAGCGATTTAACAATAGAAGCAGTAACACCTGTAGCAGAGGATTTGCAACATTGGTTGAGACTACATCGTAATGGCAGATTAAAAAGTTGTGACTGGACACAAGGCGCAGACAGTCCTTTATCAGATACTAAAAAAGCCGAATGGGCTACTTACAGACAACAACTAAGGGACTTACCTGCAAGTTATAGTAATTTAACAGATAAAAGTAGTATAACATGGCCAACAAAGCCAACATAAGGAGAAATGTTGTCTCCGTTGTCTCCGTGTTCTCCGTTAAATCTGCAAGAAAGGATAAATAGTAACATAACAATAAGGCTATGTGCAAACATGCATGTAGCAAGTTCCAAAAGGAGGCGAGCATGAGTGGAAGACTCTTATCATTTGAAAATTACATAGGTGGGGCAGATAACGTCCAAGTTATTGAAAAGTTCCCATCAGAACAAAAAACATTCACTTACAACTACGGTGTAGATATATCTAACTATAATTTTGAGTTAGATGCACAAACAATAGTAGTTGATACACTTACTTACAATACATCAGACGGTAATCCTAACTTTACAAGTAGTACTGTTTTAGGGTACTTTGCCAATGTAGATATAGATGCCGCAAATGTAAGTAACAGAGATAATAGTGCAGGAACAGTAAACATCACTATGCCTGCTAACTTAAATCCTAGTAATGTTTTAATGCCCGATGCTCGTACAAACGTTCCAATTACAGTATTTTCTGTAAAATGGACTAATACTGGTGTAACACCAAATACAGTTGAAGCCCATAGATGGGCTGTCATTGACAGATATAAACCTGGTGACAAAGCAATAGGAAACATATTAGCAGACACATCATTTGTTACAATATAAGGAGAACTAAATGGCTTTAGCAAATATAACCGTAAGTGTTACAGAGCCTAATATTGCAGTTAGTTCTGATAATGTAAACGTTTCTGTAAGCAGTACAACTAGTAATGTTACTGTAGGTAACGCAATTATTACAACTGATGCTGAGATAAGGGCGGCACTTAGTAATACATCTCCTATTTTATATAATAGTACTACAGGTGTTATATCTTTTGATAATAGTGGTTTTGTAACAGACAACACCCTTACTATAAACAATACAACTACAGGTATAAATGATACACTAACATTAGGTAGTAACCAAACACTTACTGCAGATGCAATTACAGAGGGTAATACAAATCTTTTCTTTACAACTACCAATTTTAATACATCTTTTGCAACAAAAACAACAGATAATTTAACAGAAGGAAGTACTAATCTATATCATACGACAGGTAGAGTACATACTGCTATGCCTTCTTACACTGGTGCTTTAACAAATTTAACAGGAAATATATCAACAACTGCAAATATAGATGCACAAGGTGGTATGACTTTGTTTGGTGCTTTAACATCAAATAGCAATATATCTACAACAGCAAATATAAGTGGTAATTTTATCTTAGGTAATATAAGCCAAGTATCTGGTATGTACAGTGACAGTGATGTAATTAGTCTTTTTAGTAATTATGCAAATGCTATAAGCACTGAATCAAATGTTGTTTTAACACCAAATACTGCTGGTGGTACTTCTAAAGGAACTTTAATTATTGGAAGAACAGATAATGAAGCCTCCATGATGTTGACTGGAGGTTCAGGTGTAAGTATAGGACCTACACTTGCAAATGCAACTGCAACACCTATAATAGAATTTTTAGGTACTAGATTAGATGCAAATGCTAGTCCAACCACAGGCGGATACGGGTCAGGTAAAATAACATTAAACAGTGAGCATATTGGAGGTAACAATCTTTTATATTTAAAAGCAGGTAAAAATCAGTCTAATGCAGGTGCAAACAATGTAGGATTACAAGCAGAATTTTATGCACAAAATACCAGTGGTGGTACTTCTGGTGTGTACACAGACGGTGGTTTTAGAAATCACTTTACTTTTTTTGGCGATACTAGAATTGAAGGACCTAATAATGCAGGTGCATATAGCGATGACGACAGACAAGCCATAATTGAAGGATTTAACATTAATGCATGGTCTTTAAGATCCCAATCTGACGGAACAATAGGCAGAAATTTACATGCAGGTGCAAATGCTGATAGTGTGCATACATTTACTGGTAACGTTGATATCACAGGTAACATTACAGCAACAGGTAATATAAATTACCAAAACGTTACTGATTTATTTGTTAGAGATCAAAGCATTACATTAAATGCTAATGCGGCCACAGATGCTACCTCAAGTATAATAATAAACAGACCACAAGCAGGAGCAAATACTGTATTACGTTGGAACGAAACAGATGATAAATGGCAATTTAGTAATGATGGTAGCACATACCAAAATTTAATAGGTTACACAGATTTTAGTGTAACAACAAATTCAGCAAGTGGAAGTGGTGCTTTAAGTTACAGTAATACAACAGGCGTATTTACTTTTACACCTGCAGATATCAGCGGATTAGGTATTACTAATGCTCAAGCACAAGCCTTTATAGAATCCAATGGCTTAGATATGACTGCTAATGTTACAACAAATGCACTAATATCAACAACTGCAAATATAGATAGCACAAAATCTATAAATTTAACATATCCAGATACAGTATTAGAAGGTATTAAAATAGTATCTGATACATCAAGTAGCGGACTTACAATATTAGATGTAACTAGTGCAAGAAGTGGAGACGCAGGTCCTCAACAATTTTACAGAAAATCTGCAGGTAGCATAGCATCACCTACAGCAATAGGTACAAGAGACTATGTAAAACGTGAGAAATACTTTGGGCATGATGGCACTGATTATTTAGAAACAATGGGTGTTATGGTTTATCAGGACTCAGATGTAGGCTCTGTAAGCACAAATGTTGTACCTCTTGCTTATGAGATATATACAGAACAAGGTGGAGATGTAAATCACGGCTTTAACCAAAGTATTGTACGTTTTGATGCAGACAGAAACATTATCTTTAATGACACAGGCACAAGAACATTTGGTAATGGACAAGGTAATGCTAACATCAAAATGGACGGTTCCATCAATACTGTTAGTAATATTACTGCAACAGGTAACATATCAGGGGCACATATATTAGTAGGTACAAATATAATTGGACCAGGTTCAGGACTTACAGGACTAACAAGTAGTCAAATGACAGACTTTGTTAGTGCTTCTAATAATGCTATATCGGCTAATGTAGGTGCACTTACAAGTGCTATATCTAGTTCAGAAAATATTACAACAACTGCTAATGTTCAAGGTGCATATGTTTTAGGCAACGGTTCTGCATTATCAAGTCTTACATCTAGCCAAATAACAGACTTTAGTAGTGCTTCAAATAGTGCCATAGCCGCTAATTTAGCCGCACTAACAAGTGTTATTAGCACAACTGCTAATATAGATACTACAAAGCAAATAAATGTAGACATACCAGATAGTGTAACATCAGTACTAAAAGTAGAAGCAGAAACACCTAGTTCAGGTACAGTAATATTAGATGTTACAAGTGCCAGAAGTGCTGATGGTGGACCTCAAAACGAATACAAAAAAGCAACAGGTACTATTGCATCTCCAGGTGCTATAGGAACACGTGATTATGTACAAAGGAACCTATATTATGGACATGATGGTACAGATTATATCAATACATTTGGTACAATGGTGTATCAGGACAGTGATGTAGGTGGTGTAAGTACAGGTAACGTTCCATTAGCATACGAAATATTCAGTAATTTAGCAGGAGACTCTAATGACGGCTTTATACAAAGTATTGTTAGATTTGATAGTAACAGAAACATTATCTTTAACGATAATGGTACTAGAACGTTTGGTAATGGACAAGGTAATGCTAATATTACACAAGATGGCACAATTAATACTGTTAGTAACATAAATGCAACAGGTAATATTAGTGGTAACTATATTTTAGGTAATGGTAGCCAACTTACAGGTGTTTTAACAAATACATTTAATCAAATACTTGTAAGCGGACAAAGTAATGTAGATGCTAGTGGTGTATCCTCACTTACTCTTGCAGAAAGTGGTGATATAAGCATTACAACAGATGCCGCAAACAACAAAGTAACAATTGGTGGATCTGGCGGTGGTTTTGGTAATGCTAATGTAACAACATTCTTAGCAAGTGCAACAAGTGTAGGAAACGTTGCATTTACAGGTAATTTAGCAGTAGAATCAGGTAATACATCCTTCTCACCAAGTTCCTATGAGGGTAATGTTACATCAGGAGATAGGGACAGAATAGTATTCAGTTCAGATCCAGGTTTTTACGACGGACAACCTGTACTGTTTAGTGGAACTTTAAACAGTGACTTAGTGTTCCTAAATGGTAATGTATTTTTTGTTAAAGGTGCAGGTATTAGTAATACATATGATTTATTTACAGATGCAGGGTTAACAACAGGATTACAAAGTGGTTTAGGTACAGAATCACCTAACAGTCTTGCCGCAAGTGCCAGAAACGAATCCAATAACAAATCGGACTTCTTTGGTAATGTAAACATTAGTAGAGGATCTACACTAAATTGTGATAACTTAAAACCGTTTACGCCAGGTGGTACATTTAGACTCAGCAGTCTGAGAGCAGATGATGTAGGCTTAGGTAGTGGTGGTACTAACTTCTTCTTCCCGGAAACAGGAGGAAACACAGAAGGAGGCATACTACATGCACACAGTGACAATGTAGGTACTTGGGAAGACGGTATAAGACGTGAAAGTGATAATAGTGTAGATATTATAGAAAGTAAAATTTACAGAAACGGCAGTAATGGTACAGCAATGGACTTTTACAAAGCAGGTGGTTCTCAAGCAAGTCCAACAGCACCAGGTAGCAATGATTACATTGTGCAAATGGATTGCTTCTTGCATGATGGAACACAATTCCTAAATGCGGCTGGTTATCATGTTTACCAGGATGGAGATAGTGGTAGTGTAGGAACAAATGATACACCTGTATCACACGAATTTTATGTTAAAAAGGATCAAACAGGTTTCCAGAAGTCTGTAATGAAGTTGACAGCAGATCAGAAGATTATATTTAATGATACTGGTGTTAGATCTTTCGGTAACTATAAAGGAACAGCAAACATCAGTGCTGATGGATCATTCCATACAGCAGGAGATGTTACAATAGATGGTAGATTAAAATTACCAACTTATACAACAACAGAAGTAAATGCTTTGAGCAGTCCTGCCGCAGGAGATGTTGTGTTTAATACAACAGAAAACACAATATGTTTCTATAATGGTAGTGCATGGCACAAAGTAACTTCAACAGCATTATAATAGGAGAATATTATGCCACATAAAATGGGTCACAAAAAGAAGTCTCAACGGGGAGGCAAAAAGAAGAAAGGTGGAAACAGAGGCCGTAGTAAACGAGGATAAATGGGCTACTTATTTTGCAAAAATACGCAAAGTATGTCCCTGGAGTCTGAAAGCCTTTATGAAAGACAAAATACTGTTTGTGGAAACAACTCCTGTATGTCTAGATACATACGCAAGGTTGTTCCCTCACACAGATTATGAGGCCGCAGTATATAAGTGGCCAGATGCCACCGTTAAATGGTTAGAAACATTATGTGCAGGACTAAATGAACAGTATGACACAGAATGGTTATGGAGTCATCCAGATGAAGGAGGCAACAGTACACACATACCAGTACTTATACAACAAGATGCTACAAGATTAGCAGAACTAAGGGAGAAAATAGGATATGTGGAAGAAGATTAAAGAACAATTAAAGGCATTTTGGGAAAAATGCAAGGATTTATTAGGATACTAGTATGCCCAGAGTAACAACAGCAGAGTTACATTGTGAAATTGAGCAGGTCAAAAAAGACGTAGATATCATAAAAAACAATCACTTGGCACACATTGAAAATAGTGTGTCAGTACTGCAGAGTGATGTAAAAGATAATAGAAGATACTTTGACGACCGCCTAAACAAATTAGACCAAAAGATATGGACACTGGTGTTGCTTACTCTTGGCACTTTGGCTAGCACAATAGCAGGAATGATGTTATAATGGCAACATTTAGAAGACCCCCAAAAGATAAAAAAACAGGATTGCCTAAAAAGTATCTGTCAGGTACAAAAGGTAAACAACGTAAAGAACTAGCAAGTGTAACTAAACGTATGGCTAATTTAGCCAAAGCAGGTAAACCTATACCTCAAAGTCTTATAGAAAGGAGATTGAGACTTGGCCGTAAGTAACGCAGTAAGAAAAGCACTAAAAAACAAAGGTAAAGAAAAAAATATACCTGTATCTTTGCTTGTTAAAGTGTATGAAAGAGGGCAAAGTGCATGGCTTACAGGCAGTAGGCCTGGTATAGGCATGGCACAATGGGCAATGGCCCGTGTAAATTCATTTATAAGAGCAACAACAAGTGGCACAAAAAAACACGACACAGACGTACACGAAGACCTTAAAAAGTTCAGGCGTGAACAACGCAAAAGAAGATTAGGTAGATAAAATGCCAATAGCACCAGATTACATAGCAAAAGTAGCCAAAAAAGCATTAGAGGTTAGAGAAACGTTACCAAAGAGCCGTCAAGCAGGGACGCCTGTAGGACTGGCAAGAGCAAATCAGTTAGCAAATGGCGATAATCTATCATTATCTACACTTATCCGTATGCGTAGTTACCTTATAAGAAGCAGACAGAACTACAGACAAGCCAAACAAAGAGGGTTGGATGCAAGTAACAGCAAAGCCATACAAGCATATATGTTATGGGGCGGTCCTCGTGCTTTAACATGGGCACAAGAACAAATAAGTAAATTACAAAAATAGTAATATTTTATTTACCATTTTATATGACAAAATCTTGTTTTAAAGATAAATAAATGTGTAAAAACAAAATAGGAGACCAAAATGGCATTAAAAAACGGAAATTGGATAAGAGGATCAGGCAGTTATACTGAGTATAGATACAGGAAAGCAGAAGACAGGGACTATGTGAAATCACATAGTCTGGGCACTTTAGCAGACAATCCAGACTCATTTTACAGTAAATGGGGCATACATGCAACAGAATTAGCAAAACAGGAAGGTGTACATACTGCAACTATACATATGAGAGTGCAAAATTATGGCACTCCTTTCCAACGCAAAGCAAAACCCACACGATGTGAAGCATTACACAATAAAACAGATTATGAACTGGGTATGGAGTTAAATTTACATCCACAAAGTATCAGACGCAAAGTGGAAAAGTATAATAATGCATATTACGAAAATCCCCGCCAACAACATCCTCTCAGAGGCAAAGTAGTTAGTGCATTACATGATTGGAGAACAGAAGTAAAAAGAACTAAGTTCTGGCTGATGCCTGAACATCCTGATTATCCACATGAAGCAAGGAAAGGACTATGAGCAACTCAGTAAGTTATTTAGATATACCTGCAAGAGACTTTATGTGGGACGATATACTGGAAATAGGATATAGACCTAAACCAGGTAATAAAAGCAAGTATGTATATATGCACACAGAGGATAAAGAGTATATTTACAGTTGGTTCCAACGTTTTTTAGCAGAAGTATGCCAACTTAGTCAACATGATCCTGTATTATGGGAAAGCATGAACAAACCTTTAGATGTAGATTTACTGCCTAAAAGCGGATGCTTTAATCATCCTTTGTTAGACAATGTAAAACGTAAAAACACAATGATCAGTTATATATCTGGTGTACTAAGCAATTATTACAGGAATCCAGCACAAGACTTTACTAAAAAGCAATTGGATTACTTAGTAGGATGTCAAAACATGATATATTCGTTTTTTAGAACCAGAGGTGTAAACATAGGTTACAACAGCAATAACTTTACACACAACGAACTGCCTTACAAAATACAATTTAGAGAA
>CETC01032323.1_pt1 | contig 19250 bp, 39 predicted proteins | sample 326911 | NCBI WGS metagenome assembly CETC01 (sample SAMEA2622694, study PRJEB7988) | marine metagenome | isolation source: saline water (ENVO:00002010), including | reverse complement strand
GAATTTCTATTTGTACTGAAGTCGTCTATTTGGTGTATAGTATGCGGTGTTGTATCTGAATAATCTACACCATTGTATTGTGAATGAAAATTAGTATTACTATTATGTACTGTACCACCTTCATAATCAGGTGATACTTGACTTTGTAATATAGGTGATAGATCGAATATTGCACTACCTTCACCGTTAGGTGTTGTTTTTAGTACTGCTACCCTATTTTGTATATTGTTACTTATATTACCTGATTTATTGCTTACATATACTTCTGCTACAAATTTTATTTTCTTCTTATTTGCTAAAACTACATTATCTGTTAATGTAAATATAATTTTAGAAGAAGCAGGTATAAGTTTAAATTTTGGTTTCTGTAATATTGTTATTGCCATGTTATTTTAATGTCTTTTTAAATGCTTTAATTTCTTTTAATACGTCATCTTTAAAATTATCTTCAAGTCCTTTTATAAACTTCTTATAACTCCAACTTAAAGGTTTGCCGTAAAAACTTGTAGACTTAATACCTTTACTTCTTATAGATCTTGAAATTAAAAAAGCTAAACTCTTATTGCTTATATATTGTCCTAATTCATTCCTAGCTTTTATACCTTTCCTTCCTACCCATTGTCTAATGACGTTTATTGGAGGTCCTTTATGTCTATATCTAAAAGGTGAAGGCTTACGTTTACCTTCCATGTCTGTATATGATCTAGATACTCTTGTACCGCTAACCCCTTTCTCTATATACTTACCATATTTAGCTGCAAGGAATTTAATATCGTAGCCGTCTTGATCTTTAGTAAGTTTATATTTTAATGAAGAAGATAATTTACCTGTATCTTGACGACTAGCTAATATACTTCTAGCTTGTCTTACAATATATTTACCGTAAGATCTTAAATACTTTTCTACGTTATCATATTTAAGTTTAAAAGCCACTATACACTAGCTACAAATAGTTCTACTTGTATATCGTTTGAACTGCTAGGACGTATTTGTAAAGACGCTAAATCAGCTGTAATTGCTGCAAAAGCTGGTGTAGTATCTTCTTCTGCTACGAATATATCGTCACCGTTATATAAAAGGTGAGAGGCTCCCGCTCTAAGTCGTACTTGATAATTAGAAGCACCTGATACCACCCCTAACATACATTCGTTAGTATCGTCTAAGTTTGTTACTCTAATATACTTGACGTTATCACGATCTATATTACTAGCTGCTGCGTGTGGTGTTGCTCCAAACTCTGCTATAGTTGTAGTTTGTGAGTGTGTACAAGAGATTGTACGTTCTAATGTGTCTACTATTCCTGTAGTCGTAAGTGTGTTCGTAGAACCTCTGGAAGCTCCATTTACGGTAACACTTTCTGAAATTGTAATTTCTAAATCTGCCATTTTATTTTATTATTTTAATTGCTTTTAAATATGTTTTCAATTCGTTATATAATTCTCTATAATTCATAACTTATTTTTGGTGGTATTAATTCTATTTTTATTTTACCTATTTTAAATGTTAATATTCTTTTTATTTTACGCATATTGTAGTGTTGTCTATTGGTACATTACAACTGTTTAATTCGTTTTCTATTATTACACTAAAAGTCATCACCCAGCCTGTAACACTATTAGCAAACCTTTCTGTAAATGGTTCTAATGTAAAATCGTCACCTATAAAATATCTAGGTTCTTCACCTGCTGCTGCATCATAACCATATAGTAATTCACCATGTTTAAATATTGCTACAATATCATTCATGATCTCACAAGTATCAGACATTACTTCTTGTTCGTTCGCTTCGTTAGGTTCTACTAAGTCCATTACAAATAACTGAAAGTTAAATGTTCTTTGATGTAATGATATATCTACTGAAGTCGGATTAATATGAAATAAAGGATATAAACTTGTACGTTCCATATCGATCTCCCATATATCACCTGTTGTTACTGTTTTAATATTTAAGTGTTGTTCACCTACACACTTAATAGTGTCTATTACATTGTTGTATGTTTTAAACCTTATACTGTCTATACTCATTTTCTTTTATTTGGTTAAAATCTTGTTTATATGCTAAGAATGTCAAACATTCATAAACAGGTAACTTTACTACTTTATCTATATTTAATATGTTTTCGTTAGCTAGCATGTATATACTATTATACCAACCCCACTTAGTAGACATTGAATCTCTATCAGATGTTACGAACCTTTCTTCTTCTTCTTCATTTGTTGTATCAAAGACTTGTGAGAACTGATCATAAGTTGCCTTTCTAAATCGTAAAAAAAAACCGACGCTCCGTTAAAGTCATCTACTGTTAGTTTCTTCTTAAACAGTTCTGCACGTTTGTCGTCTGGTTTATATTCTTCTATTAAATACTTGTCCTTTTCTTTTGCTATTACAGGCCTATATAATATAGCTAGTATATGGTGTAGATTTTCTATTGTATCTTTATTGTAAGTTTCTAGATCTACAAACTCACCTAACGTCATATCTTTTAGTTTAGGATGAAACCCATATTCTACGTCATCTATTTTAATGATGTGTTTTAATTCTTCGTTAGGTTTAGTGTTAAATAGTTTTTTTAAATATACACCTAAGTCATTAATACTTTTTACTTCTAAGTTATATAGTTTTTTTACAGGTATATCAGATATACAATTAACAAGTTTTATTGCCTTTTCTATTTCGTTTTCTTCTTTTGTACTTTCTAAGACTTTCATAGTACGCATATATCTACCTAGTGTTAATTCGTTCCATTCACTAGGCATATTAAATGTAGTTTTCTTCTTACCTTCTGTAATAGTTACTTTCATAGTATATAATATAAATTATTAGTATTTAGTTTAAAATCTTATTGTACGTAATACTTACCGAAATTACTATCTATCTCATAGTACATACGCATCATCATTGCATCTGAATAATCAGGGGATCTTCCTAAAATGTTTTTGATTATATCTTTAGGTATTATTTGTAGTTTATTGTCTTTGTCCATATCTTTAGATCTCACCTGTTCTAATTCTTCTATTATCTGGTTCTTTTGTGTAATATCATTTGTTACTATTCCTATCTGTCCTTTATTAATTAACTCTGATAACTTATAATAACATTGTGTTTTAAGGTTCTGATAATTCTCTTTATTCATTGGCCTTGAATTATTTACAAAACCTTTACATTTTAACATATCAACCGCACCACCCCCCACGCCGTCCTCATCACATATTATATTTCGTAAATATACACCTTCGTTACGTTGTAATGTTCTTATTTCCTCTACAACCTGTGTTATAGACGTTTTAAGGAATGATCTAATCTTTTTAATAGTTAACCCTTCCCAATACATAATAACCGTCTTATCACTTCCAAAACGTGCTATGTCACAAGTTATGTATTTATCACCTTCTTTGCCTTTTTGTTCAAATAGATTAATTATAGAATCATAGTTACATAAGTTATCATTACTTGCGTTGTATTCCCAATTACCAAATAATAATCTTTGTTTACTTATCTCATCTAGTTTTTGTAATTGTCCTTTATAGTGTATTGATATATAAGGATTATCGTCTACTAAACTTTGTATAAACTTCTTGTGTGTTTCTAATTTATTCTCTTGTGAAGGTCTGTAGTATTGTGTGTATGTCCAATTCTTTGAAGGATTGCAAGTTAATAATAGTTTAGGTATTAAATTAAACTCATCTAACTTATATCTTATTCTACTATTTACTATATTCTTAGCCTTCTCAGTTATTTGGTTAGCTTCATCTATAAATGCACCTGATATTTCTAACGATCCTAGTGAATCATAATTAGGATCAGCTGGATAATGAAATAGATCTTTTAAATATATCTCACTACCATTATAGAAGGTAATTATATTTGAACCACCATTAAATGTAAAATGTTTACCTGCTATTATATTCCATTTCTGACAAACCTCGAAGAAAGTATTTAAAGTTGTTTTCTTTAAGTTATCTAATTTAGATCTCCCCATTAGATACCTTGTTCTTGGATATTTTAAACAAGATAGTATTAACCATGCACAACCTATAAAAGATTTACCACCACCTGCTGCACCACCAAATAATATATCACTCGTAGTTTCGTCAAATAAATATTTTATAGCTTTTTTTTGTGTACTTGTGAATGTAGGATTAATATTCAATTCCGTCAATATTGATATTTATTTTTATAGGTTCGTCACCGCTTGTTATATCTAATTCCGACTTTTCTATATAACCTCGCTTCTTACCTTTAGTTTTTAAATAGAATATTGTTGCCGATGTATTACCTTCATTCATTTGATTATGTAATTGACTTTCTGCAAAATCAAGCGCAATATTATCTATATCTTTTACTTTCTTGGCAAATTCCTCATCTTCGTTTAACCATTTATAAAATGTAGATCTTGGTATATCTGTTTTTTTACAAGCTGTTGTGACTATTCCTAAACTATTCTCTAACGCTTGGATCATTGCTTCCTTTTTTATGTGCCTACTTTTGTCCATTTTTATTTATCTTTAAAATATTTTAATGAATAGAATATCAAACTATTTCGATACCCTGTTTCGTGTATTGGTTTTATTGGTGTAACACCATGCATATTTCTCCATGCAGGATAAACTAACATACTATTATCTGCCTGTTCAAATGTTGTGTTGTAATCAGGAACATTCAAAGAACCCCCTTTGCTATTGTTTCTTTTAGTTAATATAACATTAACCGATCCGACTAAGTTACCTGTATCTCTATGAAAAGCTGCTGCAATATTAAAGTTAGATATACTGCTTGTAAACATATTACCGAACTTCCACTTATCGTCTATACTTTCAAACATCTTCATTTGTCTTTCATATATTTTTGGTGCAACTTCTTTTATAACTTTCTCACTTTCTATTGCTGTAGCTAACATTGCTTTTATAAATGTCTGTGCCTTTTTATCACTATGTACTGATGATCTACTTGCATATGTTCTTCTTAATAATGCTCGAGGTGCAAGGCTTCCTAATATAGTAGAATATTGTAACACAGGATTATCTAATTTATATTTACCATACTTCTCATAACCATCTCTTAAAGATTCTGATCTTAACATTTCTGATTTAGGCACGTTGTCACTTCTAAATTCATTATTAGAAACAGATAATAATTTACTTAACCTATCATTATACTTAGATACGTCTTTAATATAGAATCCTATTATCTCGCCTTCATCTTCTAATAAACAATCTTCTGTTATTGTTGGTTCGTAATAAGGACACTTATCACCTATCTTTACATTATGTTCTACCTTTTTTAATTTAATTGTTTTCATATTTATATTTTATTTATTAATCTTACTTCAGCGTGTCCTGTTTTTTTACCCGTATTCATTTTACAATACTCTGGATATTTTGCAGCTAGATACTTTGCGGATTTTGTTATTCTTTCTTCTGTCCTAGTCGCTTGTAATCCACCATCACCTTTGTAAAATTTTGTTTTCATTGTAATCATTTCTAATCTAACTACAGAATTATATTTAATAAAGTATCTAATACTTCTTTCAAAATCTTCTTTATCTTCTAACTCTACAAGTAATGTTCTGTCTGGTTCTGATATAAAATAATAAAACCCTGCCGCAATGTATTTTAGATTTGTTGAAACTTTATTCTTCATAAAGAATTGATTTGATACAGGATATATTCCACAAATTTTAGTCCTGTTTTTAATCATTTCATTTTTAGCAATTTTAGATAATGCTTCTATATTGTAAAAAGGTATTAATTCTTTATTTTTTTTAATTTGCATTTCTTCAATATCGTCATCTAAAGACAATATTAAACTGCCTTCTGGATAATATGTATGTATTATATTCCTTTGTTCAGTTATGTTTTTGCCTCCAATTATATAATTAACATTGTATTTGCTTTTTAACTCATACTCTTTCTTTTGTTCTTCATCACTTACAAATACGTCTATTATATTCATAGGTATATTGCATTTTGACAAATACTTCAATGTTTTCTCATTTATTACTTCACTTCTTTTATATGACGGTATTACTATTCTATTCATTTATTTCGTCTTTTCTTTTTTCTAATAATTCCATTAACATGCCACCAATATAATTTCCAGCCTTTCTATGTATTGATATAAGTTCAAGTGCCTTTTCGTGATCGTCTTTATCAAAGTCAATTAATATACCTTTCCTTACGTCATCTGCCATATCTTCAACTTCTGAATCTAAATTAACATCTTCTAAAATAGAATAGTCAACCACTTCTTCAGGTTGCCATACGTCCATCCCCCAATCTTTTAAATCTCTATTATCCCATTCATTTGCTAACAGATCCCAATTCCACTCACCGTAGCCTACATTATCTTTAACTACAAACTCTTTCTTTTGTTTATCTGTTAAACCTTTAGCAATTTTAATTGGTACTTCTTTTATTCCTGCTTGCTGACAAGCTTTAAACCTCATGTTACCACCTAGTATAACCATTTCTTCGTCTACTACTATTGGTCTAAGTTTTAACATTTCAGGAAATTGCTTAATACTTTCTACTAATTTTTTAAATTTCTTATCCTTTATGATTCTTGGATTGTTTTCATTTGATACTAACTTACTGATTGATATTGTTTTGTCCATGTTATATAATATAAAATTTATAATTCTGTTTTTTTGTTACCTTTCATTATTCTTTCTGCATGCTTTTTAGATTCACTGAAACTATGTTTTGGTTCGTTACGTATGATAGTTGGCATTCCGTCATCTTCTGTAATACATTTCATTTCTTTGTCACAACATATAGCTTCTTTGTTTACCAACTTCTTTAACTTTTCATTGAAGGTTAGTTTAAACTTAAAAAGATCTTTTGTGTTACCACATATATTACATTGATATTTCATCTAATCTGTCTATTAATTGTTTAGGTGTATATATTTTTAAATTGTTTGAATAGTTTTGATAGATCTGTGTAATAACATTTTCTTCTTCGTCAAAAGTCCATAACGATCTTATATTGTTATTTACATGCCTTCTTAATTCTCTTTTAATATTTGTGTATTTCATTTTTTATTTTGTTTTATATGATCTTCTATTTGTGAAGCTGCATATAATCCTGTTGCCATTCCTATTATGTATATTGATAGCAGTAATATTATTTCCATTATTGATTTTCTGGTGTATGTTTAGTTCTTAAATATTGTAATTCTTGTACGTCTGTTTTATACTTCATACCTGTAATTAGTTCCCAGCTTATATCATGTTTAATTATTTCAGGAATTATCATTTTCTTATTACGCAGATCATCATCTTTATAATTAGGATATATACTTTTGTAACATGATTCTTTAAGTCTACCTATCTTTTTACCTTTTATTATTTTGCTCATAATTTTCTATTTCAAATTGTAGGTGTGCTATTGCTTTAGTTAAACATTCTATAGGTGTATCGTGTTTATGGTATGCTCTTAATATGTAAGTAACTGCCGTTCCACAATGATAAGACAGATCAAAGTTATCACATACTTTACGTGCTTCGTAATTGTTTTTACCTTTGTAATAATTAGGTACTCTATCGTCTATACCTTTATTACGTTCTGTATCATAGTAGTATTTACTTTTTGTATTCGTCATATATTTTCTTTATTCCGTTATGCACTGTACTTAAACATGATCTACAATTTGTTGTTACTTTGTAATTAAAATCATATATAGTATTGTATAGTTCTATTAGTTTCTTTTTAGTTTCATGATCTTTTATTGTTCTATTTTTTATATCAGGATATATATTTAAAACTTCTTTAATTAAATGTTTAGGTAATTCTTTAGGAGATTCATGTTCTTTAGTTGCTAACCAATATTCTTTTGGACATTGCATAACGCTTACTGATGCTTTGATCCTCATAAAACAACCACATACTGTACAAGTGCCCGTAGGTTTAAAATAGTCGTCACAACTTCTACATATACTCAACCTTTCTTTATAGGTTTCTTTATTTACAAAAAACTTATTCATTTAATTTTTCTTTAATTAAATTTCTTACATTGTCTATTGTATTAAATAAACTGTTCCTTCCTATATTTGTTTTCTTTGCTAAACTATCTAATGTATTATCTTCATAGTAATATAGTTTAAACAATTCCCGATCATACCAATATATGTCATCTAGTATCATATCGATCTGTTCAAGTTTGTAGTAATTATCTTTTATATTTTTGTCTGGTATATTTTGTAACCATTGTTGTTTAGTAATTGTACTAGTATAGTCAGATCTATTATCTATTCGTGTATAATATTTTTTAAACTTATAGTAATACCTGCTATTTTTACTTTGTATACTTCTTTTAATTACTACTGCACCAAATCGTATCAATCCTTTTTTACCGTCTTTTTTATATATCTTCTTTAGTGTTTCAGGATTCATTTGTAAGAAGTACAACATTAATTCCTGTACTACTTCGTCTATTTCGTTCTTATCTTGTATAAGTCCGTAAGTCATTTTTACAAATTCATCTCTAAGATCTCCAATAACTTTATATATTTTATTCATCTATAGTTTCTAATTTAGCTATATTGTCTATTAATTCAAATGACTTTTCATTTATTAAGTGTCTATATAATCTTACTGAAGATCTATTGTCTTTGTTTTCTAACCCCGCTAAATAACCATTACACATGCAAGAAAAGTGTGAAGGAATAATTGATAAAAAATCAGAATAATTTGCTTGATCTAAGTTGTTAGATTTATAGTTATTATGGTGTTCAATAATTATATTTGCTATATCAATCCATTCTTTATATCTCTTATTATTGCTTGTAGCTTCTTCTATATATAAATTAATAGTAGAGAGGTAATCCCATAACATATGTTTGTGTTGGTAATTTATACTTACAAACTTATTCAGATATTCTACTTTGCTCATTCTTTACTTTTTGTTTATATTCCTTAATCATATCTTCATATTCATGGCGCATAATCTTTACTGTACTTTTAGCTAATAGTTCTAATTTACTTGATGTACCTTCTTTTATTCTAACGTCTAAAAGTTTACCGAAAAGATATTGTTCACCTTGATTAAACATATTGCAGCGGACACACTGGACTTGTACGTTTTCTTCGTGCCACCTAGTAGACAAGAACCTTCTGGATTGAAAGTGTCCTGCCTGCATTTTCTTATAATGTTTTGAAGTACCGCAAGTATAACACTTAACTATTCCTTGCGGTGTAGAATTTCGTAACCTAATATAAAGACTAAACCATTTGTCAAGTTCTTTTTTTAGTTTACTTATTGTTTTCACGCTTACAAGTTTATGAAAAGTAAGCGCTAATTTATAAACAAATATTATATATTTATTAACAACTAGATCTTAATATCTATATTTTAGTTTGAGATAATGTATAAATATGTTCTGGTTTCCCATAAATACCTATCTTTGTTTCGTTTGTTTTCTTTAAGTAACCTTGTTTCTTCAAATTACTTATTCCTCTTCTAATACTTGATAAAGGTACTTGATAATGTTCGTTGATTTTTTTACCTAACATTTTACTTAAAGATCCCTTGTCTATACTGTTATATATATTATATATTTTAGAAGCGGTAAATTCTGTTGTTCCTGAAAGTGAAAATAAAGAATAAATAATATCTTCTTGCCTTAAATTCTTTTTTGCTTCTAATCTTTCTGTAACAGGATCTACTGAATTAGTGTTGTGATAGTGTTTTGTTTTCATTTTATTTAATTTTAATAGTTATTATATTTTTGATAATTTTCTAAATATACCCTTTTTATATCTTCTTTTGATATACATTCGTAATCTTCTAATTTACGTTCTGTATCTTCTGTATTACTTACATAAAAAGCTTCGTGATTTTCTAGTTCCCTGAGTATGATTTTTTCTTTACCATTTTCTTCAATGTCTTGCTTAATACAATCTTTATAAATTTTATCTAATTCATTTATAACTTCCTCAACATTAGGTTCTTCAGTTAACATTCCCTGTCCTAAATTTACATAGGTAACATTATCTTTTCTTTGTTCTTCAAATTGTTTTTGACTAAAAGCAAATATTGTTCCTGTTTTTTTAAACAATTCCGTTTGCTTTTCTTCCATATAATCACTTAAGTATTTCATTTTATTTAGTTTTGGTTAATATCTGATTTTAAAAAGTTTGGATCTCTAGGTTCTTCTATATTAAAAAGTGCTTTATATAATCTTTCATGATCGTATTCATCTAATTTAGATATAGCAGTTACTAACATTGGTTTTACCCAACCTGAAAGATCTTTACTTAATTCATCTGCCATTTCTACTGTTTTGTCTATAGGTGACTTCATTTTAATTGTTTTATATTATTAATTTGTTTTAATCCTGTTCCTGTTCTACTTCTGTAACGTAGTCTTTTATCTTGTCGTTCTGGTTCTTTACTTGATTCATTCCATATTAATTGTCTATGTGCTTTTATCCATTTAAAATATGTCTGTACGTTTAATACAAATATTTCTGTATTCCTTACACCATAATGAAAAGCACGTTGTATATCTTGTATATCTAAGTTACCGAATGATTCTATAAGATCATTACATAAAGAAGTGGATAATACTACAATATGCTTTTCGTCTTTTACCTGTCCTAGTTCTACAAGTGTTTTACTAATAATGTTTACACATTCTATTAGTAAATCTTTTTTATTGTATTCTTTTATTTTCATATTTAAAATATTACTATCATTGAATCGTGCATACCTGCCTTATCTTCTACATATTCACCAAAAGTATTTACGCCTTTGAATTTAATTCTTTTATATACAAATCTAATTTCTTTTTTATTAGGCAATATATGGTGATGAAATAATTTTGTAGAAGTAGATACAGGTAATAACATTACACATAGTTTACCTTTTTTACTTTCTTCTATTGCTTTTAATACAAAAGCTTCTTTTAGTTTTCTTGAATAAGGTGGATTAATAAAGTTGCTTTTGCCCCATGATCTAAGTAAACCATTCCATTCGTTTAAATCATGTTGTAATGGACATGGATCAAAATCGAAATTAAATTCTTCATTAAGCGGATCATAAATATAATCAGGAGTTGCCCAATCGTCTACGTGATTTAAGTTTCTATTTTTCATATATTAAGTCCATTATAAAATTAGTATCTACACCTGTTTCTTCACAGATGATCTTGATTTGATGTAACTTCATTTTCTCAGGATTAACCATATACCTGTCTATAGTCATATCTGTAACACCTAGATCAATAGCTAAGAATTTACGACTATAACCTTCTTCTTTTAAGAATTTATGAAATATGCTTTTATCTTTTGTTTTATATTGTGCCTTTGCTTTAAACCTATTCACTTCCATAATTGTTTTTAATTATATTAATAGCTTTGTTATGATTATCTAATTGTTTATCTATTTTGCTTGTTTTAGTTCTGCTCCACTTCTCATTGTTTTTAACCCACCTAGCTAACCTACGTTTAATATCGAAAGTTTTTTGCATTTCAAACTTCATTTTTGTATTACTCTTATTGGTTTCTGTCCAATAATCTATAAACTCTTGACATAATTCTGTGCTTAGATTACTCATATAAACTTGCTCTTGAAATTCTTGTGCCCTTATAGATAATGATTTTTTTATTTCTTTAATATTATTTAATGTTGGTAGCTTACTTTCTGACAAGTCGTTAAGAAACTTAACAACTAGTTCTTCATTTATTTTATAGTGCATTTTTGCAGGAACACCTTTACGTTTAGTTGTTATTAAATTCTCTTTCTTAAGGATTCTAAGGGCTTTTCGTTGTTGATACGGGCTAAGTGTAGTATCTTTATATATATTCCTTTCAGTGTTATAAAAATATCCTTCAGTAAGTTCTTTACGTTCTATAAAATATTGTTCTTTACTAATAAGATCTGCGAGTAGGACTGCCGCTTTTAATCCTACCCGCTTAGCTAACCTCTTATTAACAACCAAAAACGCTGTACTACTTAATAAATGTTTCATTCAAAATTTAGTTTTACTTTATATTCGTAATCGTCTAAGTTCCTTCCTATTGTTTTTAGATTATCACTTATATCTAAATAACTTGTAGGTATACTGACTTTTAATGATTTAGAAATTATATCAATATTTAAGTCAGATTTTTTAGATTGAGTAACACCGCAATTTTTTAAATAAGATAATAATTCCTTAGAATCTATGAATGTCTTTTTACTTCCTTTTATTTCAATATACTTTTTATATACTTCGTCAAAAGTTTCTCTATATAAAGAAAAGAATTTGTAACTATTCTGATGCAATCCTAAATAATGATAAATACTACACCTATCTCTATTCAAACCTTTTGCAATAACTTCCCAATGTATGTCACAATGTATTCTAGCAATATTAGAAACTACTGATCTAGGTACTGTGTATTGTAGTTTTCTGCTACCTACTGACTTCCATTGTAAAGATCCTTTTGGAAGTTTACATATATCAGTTGTTATATCTGATATTATTTCTACTTCTTTTAAATCTGTTAAATCAATATTCTTCATATTATTATAATTTATCTTGCATTTGCCATTCATATATTTGTGTAGCTTCATCAAAAAGAACTTCAATAGGACAATCTTTATCACACCTTTCTATTGCTGCTTTTATAGCTGCTTGTCTACTAATTCTTTTTGCTTTTAATAAGCTAATTGCATCCCAATCAGTATCTTTATTTGTAGGTGGTTGATAAGCGTTTGTAACACCTCTTTTAAACTTCTCAAGATACTGTGAATTGTGAAACTTAACTTTAGGAAAGTTAGGATAACTAAGATCTAATTGATATTCTTGTTCTTCACCTTCTATAAATTTAGGATTGTTTTTGTCCTTACATGAATATTCACCTACGTCTCCGTTTTCAAACTCTACTGCAAATTTGTATAAAATACCAAATTGCCCTTTAAAATCTTTACCTTCTAAATACTGTACTTTTTTTACTAATGATTTTTTTGCGTCCATAATTATTTATTTAATTGATTAATATATTTAATTGATTGTTTTTTTATGTAGTCGATATCTAACCATTCTAAGATCTCTATTGCATTAAATATTAGTGTTATATCCTGCCCATATTGATCTTTGCCGCTTAAATATAGTTCATTATCACTACATGCGAAAGTATGTATATCATGAATAGATTTGAATACTGTTTCTTTTTTGTCTTTTTTGTCCATATTAAGATAAATTTATTACTATTACTTCGTTATTATTTTCTTCGTACTTTTTTATGTACCAATCTTTTAGTTCATATTTATAACTACCTCTAATTTGCCAACCATGATTCCAAAACATTTTGTCAAAGAATTTTGAAATTTGATCTTTTGTACCTACTACAAGAACATTATCTGAAACATTTCTTATATCTGATCTACTTTCCATTCTTCCTGTAGTTTCATTATAAGTATTTATAGCTACGTTTTTTGATCTAGGTTTTAATATCCAATTTTCTACTATTATATTCATAATTTTAAAATGTTGAATAATATATAAAACCATAAAGTAAACTACCTAACAACCCCATACATAATAGAAAGTAAAGAGTATCAGTCATTATTTTATCTAAATTATAATTATTGATTATTTTTACTGAATAGTTATCTGTAAATCTTTTACCTTTTTTAATTAATTGCATACCTGTAGTATTATAGAATTGAAAATACTGATCTTTACTAAAGTATTGTTTAAATCCTGTTTTTTTGTTTTTTACTATATACATTTTTTAATTTTTTTGATAAGGCAAATTAAAGGCTTTTTTCCGTAACAGCAAAACTTATAAACGTAAATTAGTTTATAAAAGCGTTGATAACTTTAATATTATCACTTTGTATAGGCGGTTGATAACTTTCTAAGGAATTATATGATTTTATGAAGAAAGTGTCTTAAAAACGTCCTAAAACACCTACACACCAAAGTATAGTACAATTATTATTATAAGAAAATAAAATATAGTTAACTTTAAAGAATCTGACATTATAAGTGCATTAAAAGATTAATAGGTAAGCTTCCATTATTTAATACTACTGAACAACCAATTGCAGGCTTCTTACCGTATTTAGCATAAGCCATTGCGTAACTCTCATGATCTATACCACAACCTACTTGCATACCAAATACTCTATAGTTTTGTCCTACATAGTGTTCACAATATGCTTGTGTATGTAAGTGTCCTTGTACTGTGTTCATCATATCAGCACGACATTTCGTTCTAGCTGTACCACCTTCACCATGTATATATTGTACTTCATCTTGTACATATCTTTCTACAAATTTCCAATTTGGTACACCTAATACTTCTTTATATGATTTAATCCATTTCTTTGGTATGTCTGAGGTTTGTGCTTTTCTCATTACCATTCTATCGTGGTTACCTAAAATTACGATTGCTTTACTAAAAGTTTTATACCACTTTGAAATCTTTTTAATTGCTAAGTCTAATTCATCGCCACCTGAAAGTCCGTCAGGATTAGTTTCGTGGTAAGAAGAATAATGATTGTCTATTATGTCGCCGATAAAGATAACTTGTGTGCAGTTATATTTTAAATAAGTATTGTAACAAAAATCTATATATTTATCTAGACAAAAAGGTTCGTGCAGATCCCCAATCACTAAAACATTACGAACCTGCTCCGAACGCATTTTTTTTAATACCTCTATTTCATGAGGCTTCAATCGATACCGATTGTTTCGCATTACTTTTTTATGTCTGCGATACCTTGTCCAATAATTAATGTTAAACAAGCGTAAAAGATCTCTTGTGCCGCTGCTTCTGATACACCTAGATAAGATACGATTGCAGGTACTGCTACTGATGCTACTGCATACCAGAACTTCTTACTGTTAAACATTTGTCTAATTAGCCAATCTTTCATAATAAATAGTTTTGATTAATATTTCGTTAATACGTCCATACGACGTTTTGTTGCTTTTCTAAGTCCAAATCTACGTGAATAAAAGTGTCAGAAATACCTACTCTACAGAAACCTGCTAACAATAGGCTGTTAATTACTGTCCACCTATCACCGCTATTCTTGCAAGATATATCCGCTGCTACTCCTTTTAAATGACTGCTAGTCCTACTTGCCTTGTAGTTTCTCCTAATTAAATCTTCGTTGTATTCTTTACACCTTAGACCTGATGTAATTTTGAATGGTATTCCTGCTATTTCTCTTGCTTCGTCTAATAACTCTAAAAAGTCACTATTCATTTTTTCACCTGTACAATCAGGAGATCCGCAAGGACAATTAAATTCAGACTTACTAAAGTATTTTAGTGTCATTTTTTTTTATTGTTAGTACAATGTGTACGCCACCTAGCAATTGTATATCCTATTGACAATATCAATAAAATAATTTTTAAAGCTAATTCAAAATCAGCGAACGTTGTTACACCTACAACTGTTGCATTTACAGTCAGTGTTTCCGTTATATCTGTTGTCACCTTTCTTAGTGGCATTTTTTATATATGTTTTTAAGGCTGTTTCGTTCTTAGCCTTTGGTTTGTAATTTCTTTTTATCATTTTAAGTCAGGTGTTAAGAAGTCGTCTAATGTAATTTCCTTTCTTTTATTCCTATCGTGCTCTAGGTTCATACCTGAATAGAACGCGTTACTATCTGGTGTTACGTCAGCGCCTGTATTTGTCGAATATTCTGGATAATCAGAAACATTATGTTTTATATAATCAATTAACCTTTCTGTATAAAACTCTGCGTTGTTCCTGCATTCTTCTCTTAAGTCCTGTGCTTCTTCTCTACTAAGTGTTTCTGAATTTTCTGCAGTCATAGACACTACATTGTTGTTCATTATCTTATACCTTAAAAAAGGCATAGCCTCGTACAAACTCCACCATGCTAAAGCGTCGCCTATATAATCTTCTACTAACGTTTCGTATGCTCCTGTTAATGACGATCCTGTTATATCTGACTGTAATTTTTGGAATAAATCAGTACCTAGTTTAGTTTCTATATATTTCTTTTGTGCTGTACGAATCGACGCTAGTAAGTATTCTACGTCTACTGATTGATTAATACTTGTAGTATCTTTTAACTTTTCTTCACTTATAAATAATACGTAATTTGCCATTATCTTACTACTTTATCGTTAATATTCCCTGCCTCTATTTCTGCTGAATTTTTAGGTGGTACGCCTGCGTCTTGTGGTACATAACCTTTATTTCTTGGATAATAGTTCTTTAATTCTTTTGGTAAATAATCACCTTTCTTATATACTTTACCGTCTATTGTTACTTCTCTAGGTGCTTTTTTAAGTACATATAATCTACGTAACCAATAATGTCTACAATTATATGATCCTTTATATCTAAATAAATTATAAGTTCCAAATTCTGGATTAGCTGTACTCATTGCTGTAATATCTTCTCTGGTAAATAAGCTTGTATATTCATTGTTCATCATGTGTCTACAAAAATCTCTAGTAGTTTCTTTTGGTGCACCACCTCTATATACATACCTAATTTTAAATAATGATCTATCTTTGTTAGATTTACCTTCCTTACCTGAAGGATTGATAGATCCTGTATTTGCTGCAAATTCGTAGTTATGGTTTTCATCTTCTGCCTTTTCTTCATCTAATAGGTTGTAATCATCTAATAGATCATATTCATCTTCTTTACTTAAACCTTTTAAATACTGTATAATTTCTTCTGAAGTAGGTGTTTTTTCTTTACTTAAATTTTCTTTACCGCAATTCTTATCACATTCTTTAGTTGTGCCGTCACATTCGCATTTTGACATGTTTACGATCTGATCATGATCTGCACACGGCATATATACTGTTCTACCTTCGTATTCGTGTTCATGGTAACCTTCACAACCTAGTTTATTAGCTTCTTCAATAGCTTCTTCAGCTGTTTCATAAACTGGCATTCCGTCAATCTCACCTATTTTAGCTAAGTTTTCTTCGTTTTCTTCTTCCTCTACTGTTTCTTCTGTTTTTTCTAATGGTGCTAATCCTAGTTCTTCACGTATTTCGTCTTGTGTCATAACTTCCTTCATATCTTCTACAGTCCATTTAGACGTGATTGGTTTGTTCTGTATAAACTCTAAAGGTAGGTTCATATCATTTACCTCAAATAATGTACTTAAACACTTTAAAATCGTGTTTTGGTAAGGTTTTATAACGCTGTTTAAATATACTTCAAAAGCTTGGTTTAATTCATCTGCATTATTTCCTAGTCCTGTATTGTTTTTTATACCGAATAACATAGGTGATGTAACCCTGTGTCCTGTAAGTATGTTTTGTGTCAATAGTTCCTGTAAAGCAAGATACTGTTTATCTGCGTCACTTACTGATATAGGTACTATTTCTGGTGTTCTGTTTTTATCGTCTGCAAACGTGAGTACAAATTTACCTGCATTGTTACTTCCTGTAAATTTATCTTTAATACTGTTTTCAATATCTCTACGTTCTTCAAATGTTGGTACTCCATTACTAAAATTTATGAAGTATGATCCTGCAAAGCCGTTCTCTATATTAGCGAGGTGAAACTCTGCTACCTTTTGATCTACTAAACACCAATTACATGCTGCTACATAATCAGGTGTCTTGTATAGTTGCATACTAGGTGAATACATTCCGTCATAAATAATTGCATTTGGATTAGTCCTATCTGTTAAACTAAACGCAGGTACTGCTTGTGGTTTATGTTTTCTTGGTTGTGCCCAATCTGCTGAAATATAGTATTCTTTAACTTGTCCTGTTACGTCTGGTTTACCCATTCTAATACGTTCTACGGGTACATGGTAAATTTCTGATATAGTTTGTCGATCCTTAGACCAAACCACGTTTAAAGCGTATGATCCTTGTAATTTGAAGTCAAAAGCTAGTTTCTTAATTATAGAATGTAAACTTTCACCTTTACTATTTGCGTGTGCTAAAGTTTTCTTCATCTTAACATACGCGTTTAGGTTATCACTTTCTTCTACTATCAGACCTTCACCTGCTATCATTTCTGCAGTTGTGTTTACGATCGCTGCATGTGTACTAGAATTGTAGTAAAGTTCAATTAAGAATTGTGGATATAAATTACGATAGTTTTCTGTTCCGTACTCTACATAATCACGTCCTAATACTTCTTGTATGATTGGCGCGGTTTGTGTATCTAATGCAATACTTAACAAATTTTGTTTTGTCTTATTACTATAATCTTGAATTTTTGCCTTCTTTTTTGCCATATTATAATGCGTCTAAATAATCTTTTAATTTAAGTCTTTCTGCTGATGTTAAAACTCTATCAACCCATATAACCTCTTTAAATATTCCGTCAAATAATCCACCTATTGCATCTAATACAAGATCACCACTTACTGCACCGTCTGTTAATCCTGTACCTGATCTTCTAACTAATGCGTCATTGTTTAAGTAAAAATATAAATTGTTAGATCCGTCACGTTCCCAACCCCAATTATTGAAACTGTCATCTTCTGGTGTTTCAAAGTCCCATTCAAATTTAGTTGAATTGTTTATTTTACCACGTATTCTAGTAGACGTTTGTATTCTTGTATAATCTTCCCCTGATGCATCACTATCATATACAAATAAATCTGTACCGCCTGTAGTGGATATAGTTGATAATGCCATTCTAGCATATAAAGCAAAACCACCTGTAAATGTTATGTTTTTACTTCCGTCAGTTGCTAGATAAAGCTTACTATTAGTACCGTCCCCACTTTCTACACCACCTGTAGCAGAATCATAAGTAAAGAAATTATTTGCTGCTACCATGTGATTGCCTTCACCACTTTGATCTGTCCATTGTGTAACCTGATCTCCGTCCTCTGCAGAAGATCCGTCACTTTCGTTAATACCTGTATCTTTACGTAACCACATTACAAGATCGTCACCGAATTTCTCAGGTGTCCATTCTGCGTCTATTCTATTGTTGATACTTAGTCCTAGTCCTAGTTTCATTATTCGCCTGTTTTACCGTCATGTTCAGTATATCCTATAGCAACACCTGAAGTAAGTTGTATCTGTGTGCATCTACCAAATATAACTGTACCTGCTGGTATAGTTGTATGTAAAGCACTTTCACCTGTTAAATTTGCCATAGTAATAGATGCTATTACACTTTCTACTACAAAATGTATTGCATAAAAATCTTTTGTAGTTTGATTTGCTGTTGTAAATACTACACCTGCACCTTTACCTAATTGTTCACGTAATAGTATATTTGAATTGTCTAATAAACTCATAATTTTTTGTTTTTAATAATCTGTATATAAATAATTTG
>CETC01018769.1_pt1 | contig 19261 bp, 25 predicted proteins | sample 326911 | NCBI WGS metagenome assembly CETC01 (sample SAMEA2622694, study PRJEB7988) | marine metagenome | isolation source: saline water (ENVO:00002010), including | reverse complement strand
GATTCAGGCGCAACAACAACTTACGGAGCATCAGGTGGCTTTGAAGGGCAAAGGACAAAAAAAGTTGATTATGCGAAACCAGTAGATAAAAAAAGAACATCAGTTACATATAGTGCTGATGATAATACCTTGTTATTAGATATAGCAGCAGCTAGTGAATCGGCAACATCAACAAGCCAAATTAATGCAGTTAGTGTTAAGAATGATGGTAATGTATCAGCTAATGCTATTTTTGCATACACAATGTATGATGGAGAAGATCAGGTAGATGAGGCAGTTCAATATGTTCAATATTTATTAAATCCTGATGAGGAAATTATTATTCCAGCGACAAGAGCGATAATTACAGCAGATAATGCACAATATGATGGAACTGCTGTAACAGGGGTAGCACCTAATTCAAATGAATATACAGATAGCACAGCAGATACAGATGATACCACAGCTACTGATAATGTTGATGGTAGTGCAACAAATACAACAGTATATTTAGAGCCATATACTGATGAAGTCAGTAATACAGCTAATTTATTTAGAGTTGGTGATTTAATACGGATTAGAGATGAAATAATGGAAGTGACTGCTATTGGAAATAAATCAGATTTAGCCAATAATACTTTAACTGTAAAACGAGGTCTTTATGGCTCAACAGCTACCTCAAATACTGATGATGATGATCCAGTAAGATTCCCATTTTTCAATGCACATCATAAATACGATAAATACTCAACTGCTCAGTCAGATTCTCAAGGTAGATGGAAAGCAATGAATTTTTTTGGATATGGTAGAGCTCTTATTGCTAAATCAGGAATAACTGCTGGTAGTGTAGCAATTCAATTCTATGATGCTGGATATGCAGTAGCTGGGTTATCAGACATAACTGCAAATACAGAGAGTGGGCTTACTGCTTCTACTGCATACGAGTTTGATATTACTGTAGATGGTGGAACAACATTTGATAATCTAACATTTACAGTGGATTCAAGTAATACTAAGTTTGGTGGCTCTACTGGAATTATCGCAAAGATACAAGATGCGCTAGATACTCAATATTACACATCTGGTAATTTATTTGAAAAGAAAGTTACGGTAGGATTAGAGAATGGAGATATAGTGTTTAGGAGTGGCTCTTATTTATCTACATCTGCAATAGCGATTGGAGCTGGTAGTAGTGGAACAGCAGAATTTCTAGGTACTGGTAGAATCCCATCAGCATTTACATCTTATGATGCTCAATTAGAAACAGACTTAGTATATGATCCAGTTACAAATGCCTCATCATATAAAAATATATTCATCAGAGATGATGGTAGAGGTAATTTAATCTGGAGAAATGATAGAGTAGTCGGAGAGATTAATTATGAAACTGGAGCGCATTCTTGGACTATACCAGAAAGACCTAATGCAGAGTTTGTGGTTAGTGTATTACATACAAGTCCATTTAGTGGTAAATTAAATTCATCAGATTCTGATAGAGCTAATTCATTGAAACAAGTATTTGGTAATACACCACAACAAAAATGTGAAGCAGTATTAACAGTAACAACTTATTAAGGAGAATATATGCCTAAAGGTAAAGGAACATACGGAAGAAAAGTTGGTAGACCTAAACTAAAACTAGGTAAAATTAAAAGAAAAAGAATGACTAGAAGAAAAAGGAAATAATAAATGGCTACTGATTTTAAATATGCAAGTCAAAGTGATCTTGAGATGTATTATCCTAACTTCTCATCTTACGATGCGAAAAGACAGATTCTAGGTTGGGAAACGACTGGAACATCTAATCTATATCTAGCAAGAAATTCAGGCCTAGTTACTCAATTATTCGTTAATGGAGAGGATTTAGGAGATGCAGAAGCTAATAGTGGTGTAGTAAATGTTAATGGTGAATGGTATTATGATAGTGCTTTAGATACTATTTATTATTTTAACGATGCTTCTAATCCAATAGATTTATTAATGGAAGGTGGTATTGACAATGCTACTTATTTTGACCAAATGCTAGTAAACGCTTCAATGGAGCTAAATAATTTACTAGATGGTAGATATGCTACCCCATTACCTAAAGTTGCTCAAATAGACCAAAATACAGCGTCAAATACCCAAGCTAAAGAATATGATGCAATCGTAATTAAGATGACATCGTACATTTGTGTCGCAAACATATTAAGAGCTGAAGGTCAAACAGAAGAAGCTGATTATTACTATTCACAAGTAACAAATGCAGAAAGAACTGGAATAGTAGATAGGCTAAATGCTGGTGAATTTAAGTTATCTTATGAGGTTGATGCAAAAGATAGACAAGGTGCAATTAATAATAAAAGTGTTTCAGGAAGTATGGATATAGTGGAAACTGATGGACAATATGTAGGTGAAGCATATGATTTATTAAAAATAACTTGCACAACGACTGGTGCTTATGGTGTTGCAGAAGTAAAAGTAGAGTATTATGGTAATGATAAGATATTCGGTCAAGAATCTGATGCAGAACTGGTTACTGGTGGACTACAAGAGTTAAATGGATTAGGTGGATTAATGGTAAGGTTTCAAGGTGCATCAATGACACAGAATGACTATTGGGAAATTGAAGTAGCAAGTGCTAGTAGAGAAATAACAAATGCACAATCAAGTGCTATTGATTTAACTAGACGAGGATATAGCTACTAATGCCGATAACTCCTAAAAATAATTTTAAGAATATACTCGATAAATTAAAGAATATATTAAGAACAGAGTTTGGGAACACATTACCAATATACGTTGGACACGATACTAAAAATGTTAGTAGTCAGTATCTACGATTAGATCCGATAAGAAATTCATTGCTTGAATATGCTTCTTTCTCTGAAACTAGAGAGTATAACATTAATTTCTTGTATTATAGTGGTAAAAAAGATATAGAAAAAGTAGCTCTTGATAATGTTCTTCGCGTTGTAGCTAGAATAGAAGCACTTATTCACGATAATATCACAATGGAGTTATCAGATTCTTCCAAAGCCTATGATTGTAAGATAGAAACAACAGAATATAATACAGAGGAAGAAGAAGAAAAGTATGTAGTAACAATGAGTTTTAATTGCAAACATTTAGGAAATGTAGCTTAGGAGAAAGTATGAATGTAAAACCTTTAGTAGATAAATTACAAAAATTCAGTTCAGTTGGTATGCCTTGCACATCAAAAGAATTTGATGATTTAAAAGATGGTAAAACAATAGCGTTGCCGAAAGAAGTTGCATTAGAGATGCAATCTATGGGATTGGTAACAACAATAGATAAAAAAAAGGGAGATAAATAATGGCTATTAGCACAACAAACCTTCCCATAAGTAATGTAAAAGTTGGTATAAAAGCAGAAACAGATGGGAACTTCGGAGTTGGATTAGATAGTAGTGGAGCAGATGGAACTGCTTATAGACAGCTACCAATCGTTCAGCCAACTAAACCAACATTTAATGTAACAAGGGAATCTAGGTTATTATCAGGTAGAGGATTAGTAAAACACGCTAACGATACAATTCTTAATACAAGAGGTGGAACAATAACAATGCCTTTTGAGATGATTGCTACTCCAAAGTTATTAGCACAACATCTTGCTCTTGTAGCACAAGAACATAGTGAATCAGGAAGTTATGTTCACTTAACAGAAATTGGTGGTCAAGGAACTCACATATCATCTATAGGTGGTGGATTAACTAACAATATTCCACATACAGTAAATCTAGCTTATTATCCAGCAGCTGCAGAAGGAATTAAAGTAACTGGAGTAATGTGTTCTGATCTTACATTATCGATGGATTATGGAACTAATGGTGGCTTTATGACTATGAGTGGTAACTATTTTAGTGGCTTCTCAAATCCAGTATCTACTGGAAGTGTATTAGAGCAGACTTTTGATGGCTCTTGGGTAGCTCCTGAAACTACTGGTTATTACAATGTGGGTGATTTATCTACAAAGACACTAACTGTTGATGGTGCTAATATGGACGTAGTATTAAAGAACTTTAGTGTAAGTATATCTAATGGAGTAAATAGAGTTGGTTTTAATTCAAATGGTGATGCAGAAGCATATTCTATACCTGAATTAACAGTAACTGGAAGTATGACTATTAAATATGATGCAAATGCAGACTATGGTGCTGGTGAAAATGTTATTCAAGATTTCCTTGATGGAGATACACTTGCAATAGCACTAAATATTGGTGATGGAACTGTATCTTCTGTAGGTGAAGCAAATATTGCGATGAATGTTCAATATACTGGTGATCCAGCACAAGATATATCTGAGAACGGAATATTCCATTCTTTAGCATTTGAAGGTGTTACGACTGGTGCTTCAGATACCAACGAAGCGTTGCAGTTGTCAGTATTTAATGGTGAATCACAATCAGCGTGGTAAAATAAGGATAAACTAAATGGCTAAAATAACAAGCGAAAATAAGAAAGATATACAATTTGATATAAAAGAGTTAAACTTACGAGATAGGGGTAAATTTAACAATTTATACCATAAAGCAGAGTTATCTGAGCCATTGGATTGGACATCATTTGCAGAATGTTGTTTAATAGCAACAAAATTTACTGAAGATGAGCTTAACGAGTTTACAGATATTGACATTATATTGATTGCTAAAGAATGTTACTTCATTGTGAATAAAAAAAAATTGAAGAAATCAAGTTAAGGATCAATGTACAAATATCTCTACACGGAATACAGAAGGTAAACACATTTCCAAATGAATTTCCTTATGTAGCGTTAAGCCCATATACTGGTAACGATGTAACATTTGATAGTATCGATGACGTATATCGAGTTATATTTGAATGTTATAATGAATGTAAACAAAAGGGATTTGACAGAGTGGGAGAAGCATTATACGAACAGGCTCTTATGTTTGTTAATATGGATAAGTTAATAGACGAAAACAGCCAAATGAGAATAAGGGAATATCAATTCTGTAAAGACTTTAATTGTCCTCCATATCCATCACTAAAAGAAACTCCAGCAGAAGTTGTTGATGAGTTTACTATAATACAAGAAGAAATGATACAATTCAGCACAAAGGGTAAAAATGGCTAATAAAACCACATACGAAATACAAGCAAAGACAAAAGGTTTTAAACAATCTGATACACAAGTAAAGGGATTAAAGCAATCTCTTGGTGGTTTAAAAACAGCTGCAATGGGAGTTGCTGGTGCATACTTTGGTAGCCAAGCATTAATTGGTGGAATAAGAGCATCTATAGAAGCATTTGCAGAACAAGAATTAGCAGAAAAAAAGCTAGAACAAGCACTAGGTAGGACATCACAAGCATTATTAAATCAAGCATCTGCTTTACAGAATGTAAGTATATTTGGTGATGAAGCAATTATAGCACAACAAGCATTTCTAGCTGAACTTGATTTTACAGAACAACAAATTAAAGATATATTACCAGTTGCAGCAGATCTAGCAGCAGCTACTGGAATGACATTAGAATCAGCAGTCAGGAATACTGCAAAGACTTTTAGTGGACTAGCTGGAGAACTTGGAGAGCTTGTTCCACAATTAAGAAACCTAACATCAGAACAAATGATGGCTGGAGAAGCAGTAGAAGTTATGGCTGGTTTATTTGGTGGTGCTGCTCAAGCTGAAACAAAAACATTTACTGGTCAAGTAGCACAATTACAAAATGCTTTAGGAGATATAGGAGAAACAATAGGTGGATTACTTGTAGATAATGGTGTTTTAAGTGGTTTAGTTAGTTGGGCTAAAGAAGCAGATGAAGCGTTTAATTTCTTCTTCGGAACTGTTAAATCAGATACATCAACTGATGAGTTTACAGAAAAAATAAATAATCAAAAAGAAGCTATTGAAGCAAGAGTGCTTAGAATTAAAGAAAATAATGCTTTATTATTAGATGAACAATTTATATCTGAACAAATGTCGGCAAGAGGAAAAACAGAACAAGAAGTAAGACAATCTATTATTGATGCTACAATAAGATATACAGAAGCATTAAAAGAAGAAAAAGAGGTATTAGTTGAATTAGAAGAAGAACAAGAAAAAATACCTCCATTACATATTGCATCTACACAATCTTTAGATGCTTATATGAAAAAACTACTTAAAGCTGGAAAGATAGAAGAACAAAGTGTAGAGAATCAACAAAAATTTGCAATAGCAAAAAAACAACTTAATTTAGATATGACTGCTATTGGTGTAGGAGCTATTAAAGATTTAGGCGAAGCAGTAGGTGCAGATGCAAAAACAATGGAAGCACTTACTATAGCACAAGCGATAGCAGATACTTATGCTGGTGCGAATAAAGCATTTGCACAAGGTGGAACATTGGGATATATAACTGGGGCAGCAATTATCGCATCAGGTTTAGCTAATGTAAGGTCAATCAATCAAGCATATAAGAAAAAAGAAGGTGCTCAATATGGATTTGAAGGCGTTGTAGATGAGCCAACACAATTCACAGTTGGTGAGGGTGGTCAAGCAGAATTTGTATCTGTAACTCCTATGGAAGGTGTTGATAATAGTGGTGCTGGAACTGGGGTAACAGTTAATATACAAGGCAATGTAATGACTGATGAATTTGTAGAAGGCGAACTTGCAGATAGGATAGCAGATGCAGTTAGACGTGGAACTTCCTTTGGTATGTCGTGATAGAATTAAAACCTAAAATAAAAAACGATTTATCTTCTAGCATTAATAATTTTGATTTGCTATTTATAATTAATTCTAGCTCCAAAACCTATTACCTATCAACTCAATCACAAACATTAGATGGGATTTATTATGACGATTTGATAATGAAAGTTGGTGGACTTAAAGAATCCATTAATTTAAGAGATAAAAAAATAAAGCTAAGTGGAACATCAATAACAATAAATAATGCCGAAATGAGTGGAATACGCTTCTCAGATACGATTGTAGGCGAAATGACTGGTGGTGTTATTGATATTTATATAAAAACACAATCTTGCGAAAGTTTAGATGACTGTAATAAAATAGCTTCATTAAAAATAACTGGAGTAACACACGATTCATCTAAGATAGATTTAAAATGTGAAGATAGGTTTATAGATGAATTTCACAAAGAGTTACCATTATCTGAGCATACATTATATCAAGATGAGCAAACATTTGTAGGTGATAACGAAAGAAGAATACCAGTATTATATGGACATTTGAAACAGGCACCAGCAGTAGTGTATATTGACGACCACGAAACAGAAGCACCATTTGCTGATAATAATATTTTAATTGTTCCTGATAGAGCATTTAAAGATGATTATGATATTATAGGTATTAAGAATATTAATGCTAGAACTTCAGAAAACGATTTAACTAATCAGTTAATTAATCAAGATACATTATTTATAAAGCTAGGCGACCACGCTGCAAATGTATATTCAGAGCCACCTGATAGATTAAATAAGAGATTAGTGGAAGGTGATTGGGTTGTTGATTATAAATATCCAACAGATTGGGAATCTCAATTTATAGTAGAAGGTGATTATATAAATTTAGTAACACAAGGTGATGGAACGAATCAAGAAAACATACCTACTGGTAATTTATTTTGTGGAGAATTGTCTAAACTTATTTCTTATAAAACTTATAAGGCTAGATATTTTCTACCTATTTTAGATACTGACGATAATGCTGAAGTATATGTTAAAACAGATATATCTGATGTAATAAATTCATCAAATTCACAGCCTGAATATTTTGATATGCTATCTGTTTATCCAGTAAAATATGATAATAATGGTCAAGAAGTAGATTGTGAATATCAAACTGAAGAATTTGATATTGGCGACCAAACTTATAAGAATTTTGATGTGCCTATAGTAGAATTTGAATTTGAACCATTAAAATCAAGTATTAGTAAATCACAAGAAAGAACAATCGATACTCGTTCAGATGGGAAACTAATTTCATCTTTTAAGGCAATTAACAACAAATATCATCAAGTATTTGACGATGATGGTGCAGAACGTACTCCACGACATTGGGAATTTGGATTTTTTCCACAAAAAGCAAACTTTATAGTTAATCCAGAATTTAAAATAGACCAAGATTTGAATAACTCTAATAATTCCGTTGAATTAACATCGCAGCCACTTGGAGCAGTCAGGAATGTTTATTCTTCATTAACAAGCGATATTAATCCAGTAGATGAAGAACCATATAGTGTATATGGTGATTGGATAACTGAATATAATAGAAATATTGCTTGGATTTCAGCACATTTTTATAAAGGTTGTCCTATAAGAATTTGGACACAAGAATCAAGCACCGAAAATTCCGTTGATGAAGTGTTTACAGATTATAGACATACATTTCACACAACTCAACAAAATGTAGATAATATTCAAGGCAGTAATACTTGGAGAGCATATTATAAATTTTTAGATTCTATTGATTATGTTAATCAGAATATCATTACAACTTATATGTTCCCTTATTTTCCTACTACATATTGCGATGATGATTGGAATTTACCTAATAATTATAATGACATTGAATTAAGATATAGACAAAAAGCATTATTTTCTGGAATGTTCTACCAGCGTAGTTGGTATCAGAAAGAATGTTTTAATGAAAACTTCTTTGTTAATGCTAAAGGTAAATACATAGAAGCACCTAATAGTAATGATAGGTTATATCATTCGGATCATATTAGAATAGAATTTACATCAAATTCAGTTGATGTCGCAAATGAGCATAGACAAGTTCACCAAGAAGATGAAACATTATTGCAATTAATAGATTATTTGACAAATGATAGATTAAAAACATATTATGCTAATGGTTATAGATATGAACTTGTTATAGATTGTCAGAATTGGAGATATGATACAAATCCCACTCAAGCTCTCGCATCTTGGGAGTACCAAGATGAACAACAAATTTTATTTGATATAGATGTAAATAATTTTGATGTTTTCCATAATGATAATGCAAATAATGTTAAATATAGTTTTGATTTAAGTTCTAATATATTTAGAGTTCAAACTACAAGTAATTGGGTAAACTATAATGATTTATCATCATTAAGAAATTTTAAACTTAGATATGCAAGGAGAAATCTAACATCATTAGGAGAAATAGATTCTTGGACATTTGCAGATGAAGAAGAATTAACTCCATTTGTTGCTATGAGTGATAATGATATTGTTGATGTTGCTTTGTTAGAGTATGAGAATGATAATACTAATAATAAATTCGTAAAAGGCAAAATACACGGAGATAAAACTTCTAGTGGGCTAGATCAATTAATTAGAAAGCCATCAGATGTTACAGATGATATAGTTAAAAAAGAATTTGGATTCCCTCAAAACTCTCAAATTAATAAAAAGAACGTAGAAGATGATAAGTATTTTCTTGATTTCTCATTATACGAAAAAGAGGAAGGTATTGATGTTATGCAAAAAATATCTCAATCTTCACCATTTTTTTATAAGACAAGTATAAGCGATGGGATTCCATCTATTGTTGGTATAAAGCCTTTTTATGCAGATGATGATGTTGATAAAAGTATAAATGAGAATCAGATTATAAATTACAAATTCAGAAAAACAAAGATAGAAGATGTAGCAATAAAATGCAGAGTTAAATATGGCTTTGATTATGTTAAAGAAGAATATACAAAAACAACGCCTGATATAGAGCATAATCAACAAATAAAGCAAAACTATATAGATTTATATGATATAAAAGATGAAGATACTTATGTTCTGGAACACGAAGCTCCATACATACAAGAAAGATTATCAGCAGAAGTTTTAGCAAAGCATTTATTTGAGATAAATAAAAATCAACATTTGATATTATCATTTCAAATTCCATTAGGCGATGGGCTTGAGCTTGAGGTGGGAGATACTATAGACTTTGTAGATAATTCAGGAAGCAGGACAAATATAGGCAACACCAAGCCTTATGGTATGGATATGACCATAGAAAACATTATTATAGACCAAGTAGTATATCCTTATTTTATGATTACAAGTATTAAAAAAGATTTAACAAAAGTAAATATAGAATGTGTCCAATTACACGCGTTAGCCCCTTCAGAATATGATGACTGGGAAATAGCAGAAGTTAGTGAAGAAGAAGTGATAGATATTCCTACTGGTGATGTAACAGGGGATGATAATTTAGATATATTTGATGTTATACAAGTCCTACCACATATTTTTACTGGTGAAGGATTAGATGAAAATCAACAATTTCAAGCAGACCTAGACCAAGATGGAAGTGTTACTGTTCAAGATGTTATAATTATGTTAAACACCATACTAAACATAAATGTAGATACGAATCCTATCGCTAATTTAAGCTTATATTATGATTTTGGGGGTTATCCAGACCAACAAATTTATGATGGGGATACAATCCCAGTAACTACTTATATAACAGTAGATGGGGGTGGTAGTTATTCCCCTTATGGTAATAATATTGTTGAATGGCGTTGGATTAGAGTTAGAAATGGTGTTCCTATGCCTGATAGTGTGCAAGATTCTCATATTTCTGCTTTTGCTGGTGGTACTTGGGAGGGAGAATGTTCTATAACATTAATAGTAACAGATTCGCAAGGTAATCAATCTTCTCCTAAAACAATAAGTTGGACTGGGGTTTGATAATGAACATAACTTTAACAAAAACAATGGATTCGCTAATATTAGATAAAACAGAAAATTTATCAGCACTTGAAATATCATATAGTGGCTCTCTAGTGGGTGAGATTCTGGGTAATACTATTAGTGGAATGAATAGAAAGAAAATAGTAATATTGTTTTTATCACAGCCTGATGATGTGATTATGACATACTATGGAAGATTTAATATTACAAAAGTAGTTGCTTATGACAAAGAATCAAAACCAATAAAAGTAACAAGAAATACTTATTCTGATAATATTAATAGTATAAATTCTAAATGGGATCTATCAACTACAACTTATGAGAATTATAATAAAACAAATAAATATATAGGTAATGTAAAAACAGTATTATCTTCTACCTTAAATGGTAAAAAAAGATATTTAAATAAAAAAGGGGAAATGCCTGAAAATAAATTAAAATCAAATCAGGCTTCAATGTTAAACAGAATTAGGGGAAATTATGGCGTTAAGCAAAAGTAGCTATGGTCAAGTAAAAATATGTCGTTTATATGTCGATTATATGCAATATTGCAAGAGTATAGGCTATATAAACAATTACCAGAATATGAATATCGATGGAGATGATAAGGCAGCTTGGGATTATAATCCAGCTAATATGCAAACGTATCAAGTAAACATAACATCTGAAGCAGATAATTATGTAGGGTGGAAAGTTTATTTTAAAAATAATAATAAGCAGTTCTCTCAATTTATGTCTACTATTAACTATTTTGGTGCATTAGGACACGATTTTGGTAATATAGGAGCAGATGAGGTTAAAATAAGATTAGGTTATTATAGTGGTAAGTCTGGTCATTCTTTAGTAGGTTCTGCATCTAGTCTAGGCTATACAATAAAAGAATTAAAAAGTGATGATGATTATAATGGTAATGATGATATAGGTGTATTTGATATATATTTAAAAAAGAACGCTGGATTTGTAAATGGAGATTCGGTTAATTTAGGCTCTTTAATTGTTGGGCGATACTTTGACTTTCCACATAGTGCAAACTTATCTATGAATGTTAAGAGAAACTATGAAGGTATCACTACGAAGAATACGATTAGTGGAAGATCAATATCAAACATAAATTATTATAAGCAGCCACATTGGGGAGATTATCCAGCGTGGACTAATATAGAAGTTGGTGATGCTTCAGATGCTACAGATTTTAGACCAGTATCGCAAGGTGGTCGCAGAGAGTGGGATTTAACGTGGTCGTTCTTATCTAAAGAAGATACGTTCCCTAAAACATCAGAAGATACAATGGCTGGTATATATGACACATCTAATGGTGCATTTGATGCCTTTGATGGTAGTGTTCATCAGGGCAATATTATGGGTTGGCTAACTACATTCTCTATGGGTGGTCAAATTCCTATGATTCTACAAGTAGACAACACCAAGCAAGAATTTGCAAAAGTAAGAATTAATCAGAAGTCAATATCTGTGCAACAAAGCGCACCTAATCTATATACTTGCAAAATGAAACTCACAGAAGTATGGTAGAATTTCCCTCCAACTAATCGGATTAATATTCGTTTAGTAGGTATAAAAGAGCCTTATTCTTCATTGAATAGGGCTTTTTTTATAATTATTTCTCCTCGTAATGTTCAATTATTTAATAAAAAGTGAATCTTTTTCTTGTAAATATGATTGTTTTAATATTAATATTGGACTGGTTAGGCAATTAAACAAATAAGGAGCAAGTAAGATGATAGGTAATAAACATCGCCAAATAATACAAAATAAGTTAAAACTAGCTGGGTGGGCTGGTTATAAGATTGTAGGCTATATGATATGCACAAATGTTTATAAGGTTAAGCTAGATGATGGAACGCTTATAACTATGGAAAAAGATGGCGCAGTAATGCACATATATCAAAATCAAGATAAGAGAGGTAAATAATGGAGTTCTTGGATCAAGCATATCAATTAGATTTAGTAATGTCAATAATAATGAAAGCAATAATAGTAATATGTTTATTACTATGGATTCCTACAAGGGGGGATAACAAATGAGTAAGGAAAACAATGAAGGTGTGATAGATTTGTTTGGTAAAAAATATCATACTGTTGGAAAGCGTATCGCTGATTTAGGCGAACAAACAAGCAAGGACTATACGTTAATAACAAACTACGATATAACACAATATCCAGTTGTTATAATTAAAGCAGTATTAACTGTTGGAACAAATAGCTATAGTGGACACGCTATGGGCGATATATCAGACCAATCGCTTCGTTCTAAAGTTAAAGGCAAAGTGCTAGAATCAACAGAAACTCACGCTATCGGTAGAGCTTTAGCTGCATATGGAAGTAATGGTGGAGAGTTTGCAAGTGCTGATGAAATGCTACAAAATAGCAATTCTAGCTATGATAATCCAAAACCTAAGCTAGATGTCAATGATGACTATATTCCGTTTAAAAAGGGCAAGAATAAAGGCAAATCACTAGTTGAGTTAGATGAAGGCTCTTTAGAATGGATTGTTCACGAATCAGGAATGGCTCAAGAGGTTAAAGATTATGCTGATAAAGTATTAGGTGAAAAGTATGTAAATATAGATGGTGAATCTCATAATAATATTGTAAATCAAACAATAGAACAAGAAGTTGATACACCTGATAACGAAGCAATACCATTCTAGGAGGAATAAATGAATATTTGGGAAGTTAAATTCGCAGAAAAAACAAAGAAAAACTCGGCTTATTTTTCTAGTAAATCAAAAGCAGATAAGTTTGTGCTAGACAATATGAGTTACTTTAAGGTCGAAAAGCCGATAAAACACTCTGTAGAGAAAACAAAGTGTAAAATACTTAAATTCTTAAACCGAGATAACGGATTAGGTTAGGAGATAAAATGAATAATAATAATAAAATACATCTAGTTCTTGGTATGGTGATTGGTTTATTATTTGCATATAGTATGATTGTGTATGCAGAAAATGATTCTTATACATCAACATTTCAACTAGGAAGTAAATACAATCCAATGTATGTCAGGATAGTAAAGTGAAACAAACAGAACGAGAAATCTTATCATCAGTCAATGAAGTTCTAGGTACTGGATTAAAAGAATCTAGCGATAAATATGCAAGATTTGATGCACACGGAAACAATGTAATTGCAGAGATCAAGTATAGAGAAAAGATGTACGATGATACGCTTATTGAATTTGATAAGTATTCATTTAATAAAGAATATGCAACACTTAATAAAATGTATTTTTATTATGTTGTTGGGGTTGGTGATGAGGTTTTTTGTTTTGATATTTTAGAGTTAGTAGAAGATAATCATAACTTTTTATGGGAATGGAAAAAAATGCCGATAACAACGGAATTTGGTAATAAAGAATTTATATACAAGTATGTTGGCTATATTCCATTGCATAAAGCATTTATAAGGTATACAAGATGAAAGTATTAGAATTATTTGCAGGATCTAGGTCATTTAGCAAAGTTGCAGAAGAAATGGGAATGGAAACACATACAACGGACTATAAGGACTTTGAGGGTATTGACCAAGTGTGTGATATATTTGACTTTGATTATGATAAGGTTGGATTTATTCCTGATATTATTTGGGCTTCTCCACCTTGTAGGACATTCTCAATAGCAAGTTGTTCTACACATTGGACTAAAGATAAATCATATATAAATGAGTTTAATCAATCATATAAAGACAGGGAGTTTATCCCTAAAACAGAAGATGCAGAGTGGGGATTAAGAATGATCAGGAAGATGAAAGAAATAATCGCACATTATACTAAATTGAATACTGATTTATATTTTATTATAGAAAATCCAAGAGGATTGCTAAGAAAAATGACTGAGATGAAGATATATAATTTAGAGAGAAAAACTATATGGTATTGTCAATATGGAGATACAAGGGCAAAGCCAACTGATATATGGACTAATGCACATTGGATTCCTAGACCAGTATGCAAAAATGGTAATCCTGATTGTCATCACGAAAGAGCACCAAGAGGATCAAAAACTGGAACACAAGGATTAAAGGGAAGCTATGAAAGGTCAGTTGTTCCTGAACAATTATGTAGAGAGATATTAGAAAGTATTATTAAATGAGCATAAAAGATAAATACAGCGTACAATCTATTGATTCTAAAGAAACTTATGAATGGTTGTTGCATAAGCATTATGCTAAAAGAATACCAAGTATTTCTTATGCTTTTGGGTTATTTGAAAGTAAAATATTAATAGGTGTTTTAACTGTGGGTAAACCAGCATCTCCAGCTTTGTGCGATGGTATATGTGGAAAGAAATATACAAAGTATGTTTATGAATTAAATAGATTATGTATTAATGACCATAAAAAAAAGAATTTAACATCTTATTTTGTAGGTTGTTGTTTAAAGTTAATTGATAAACCAAAAATTATAGTTAGTTATGCAGATACTCAACAAAATCACAATGGGTATATATATCAAGCTACTAACTGGATATATACTGGTAAGACACAAGAAAGAACAGATATAGGTAATGATGATAAATCTCACAGCAGACATTATAATAAAAATTTAGACTATAAAAAAAATAGAAAATTTAGAAGTTCAAAACATAGGTATACAATATTTTTAGGTAGTAAGACACAAAAGAAAAATATGTTAAGTAACTTAAAATATGAAATAAAACCATATCCTAAAGGTCAAAACAAAAGATATGATGCAAGTTATAATCCAACAATACAAACGAAGTTGTTTTAAACATCAGAATTAACTATATTATTAATTCGGCAGAAAGGAGTAAGTAAGTGTTATGAGAAACAGAATATTAAAAAAAGAGTTTTGGTGCGATGAAAAGGTTATCGAATTAACACCAGTAGAAAGATTGTTATTTCTAGGAATGACCAACTTTGCAGATGATGAGGGTATTCAGGTATACTCTGCTAAAGGCTTAAAAGCAAAAGTATTTCCAGCAGATAGTATTAGTGTTAGTGTAATTGAAAATGGGCTAACTAAAATGGAAGAACTAGGCTTAATTGAGTTTGGTAATGATAGAACATTGATTAGGATCAAAAATTGGAAGTTGCATCAAAAAATCAATAGACCATATCCATCTAAATTTGATTTTATAGAGGAGGGTTGTAGTCATTCAATGAGTATTCACGGAACATTCAATGAACGTTCACTCCCTAATAATAAGAATAATAATAAGAATAATAATAAAAAGAAAAAGAAGAATAAGGATAATCCAGATTTTTTAGTTTTTTGGGATTTGTATCCTAGAAAGATTGGAAAGCCAAAAGCATTACTTAAATTAGAATCTATCTTAAAGGACTACTCTATAGAAGATATTATTAAAGGCACTCAGAGGTGGGTTGATTATTGGACTAATAGCTTTACAGAGATGAAGTATATACCACATCCAACTACATTTTTATCTCAAGAGAGATTTGCAGATCTCCCTGATGAGATAGAAGTAGAAGTAGAATATAGATTAGATACTACTGGTAGATTTTATATTGGATTCTGTAATAATTGTAAGCAGAGTGCTTTTTATCGCAAAGAAGAACTAAGACAAGATTCAAAATGTTGTAAAGATAAGATTCTACCTAGTAGAGATATAAATGAAATTCAGGATATAAATGCAGAAGCATAAAAAAATGAAGCAGCCTTGCACTCTCTATGCCCTAATGCCTAACCAGCTTCTAGGGCGTTCTTGCATACTCAATGCACACTTACTTGCCGTTTGTAGGGCTGCTTTAGTATTAGGTAAACTGATGTTTACTATGTCGAAAAGGAGAATGGTGGGCTAATATCAGTCCACCACAATCTTATGGGTAAAATAGATAAATTTAAAAGTAAGAGGTCAGTAGAAGCTACAAGACGATATAAGGAAAGATTTGTTGATGGTGGAATAATCTGCAATCAATGTAATAAGGTGAAAAAAAAATCGCAATATCACACTCGAATAGGTGGCTATCAATCGTATTGCAAGGAATGTTGTAGCGAGAATGGTAGGAAAAGAAATGAAAGGAATAAATATAAACTATGGTAGAATTAATACTAGATGATTGTAATAAAGTGATGAAATCTATTGATAACAATAGCATTGATTTAATAATAACATCTCCACCTTATGAGGATTTTCACGGAGCAGGATATTCAGCCAACTCAAAAGATATTTTGTTTTTAAAGTTATATTCAGAATTTATGGATAAGATATTTAATAATTATCATAGAATACTTAAAGACACAGGACAAATATATTTTAATATAAAAAGTAAGTCATTTAATAAAACAATAAATACTCCACATTGGCTGGAACATTTAGAATCTTTTGGTAAATTTAAATTAAAATCATACATAATATGGAAATATGCTGGATCGTTTGATTCTACAAAAAAAAGATACCACTTGGATTATGAAATTATATACCATTTATCAAAGGGAGATGATATATATTTAAATGATAAAAATGGAATCCACGATGCCTTATCTTCAATTTGGTATATTCCACATAATATTCCAAAAAATAGCAGAATACACCCAACACAAATGCCTGAAGCATTAGTTAATAGAATATTAAAAACATCTGCAAAAGATGATTATTTAGTATTGGATAATTTTATGGGAAGTGGAACGACAGGTGTTCAATCAAAAATATTTGGTTTAGATTTTATTGGAATTGAAATAAATCCAAGACATTTTGAAAATGCAAAAAAAAGAATTGAAAATACAAAAAGACAAGAATCATTATTTGAGGAGAAAATAAATGGAAATAGAAAGAATGACCAAAGGTAGTTGGGGAAAGATTAAAGCGTTTTTCAATGTAAAAGTAAATGGATTTACAATAAAGGGATTTAAGTTAATAGAAGGTATTAATGGAAAGTTTGTAGGTGTTCCATCAATAAGAAAAGAAGATGATAGTTATGATAATATCGTGATAATCGATAAAGATGTTATGGTAAACTTACAAGATATTGCAAATAAGCATTATGACGAAAATTGATTAGTTTTCTAATTAGAACTAGACCAAAGCCACAGCAAAGGCACCGTAGTAATGGAAGGTTCCAATATGATCCATCATCTAAGGATAAAAATAAATTTCTATTACAAGCAAAGCAGTTCGCACCAGCAAAACCAATTACGAAAGATATAGAGCTAAGTATAACATTTTGCTACAAGCGACCTAAAAACCACTTTAGAAGTAAGAATAAAGAATTAATACTTAAAGATGATGCTCCATATTATAAATCAAGTAAGGCAGACTTAGATAATTTAGTTAAGTTTGTATGTGATGCTCTTAATGGAATATTCTACAAAGATGATTCGCAGATAGTACAAATCTATGCTTCAAAAGTATGGGGAGCAGAGGATTATGTGTTTGTAAAAGTATCTCCTACAAATAAAATCTTAGAAAAACAATAAAAATATTATTAGGTTTAGGGTATGGAAATAGTCAAAAAAACAATAGATTCGTTAATATTCGCAGAATATAATCCACGACAACTCACAGATGAGCAATATCAACGGCTAAAAGATTCTATAACTAGATTCGGTTTAGTTGATCCGATTATAGTTAATCAGCACAAAGATAGAAAAAATATAATAGTTGGTGGTCATCAACGAACAAGGGTAGCTAAAAAATTAGGAATAGAAGAAGTACCTTGTGTATTTGTAAATCTACCTTACGAAAAAGAAAGAGAATTAAATGTTAGGTTGAATAAGAATACTGGTGGTTGGGATTATGATATACTAGCAGATATGTTTGATTTAGATGAGCTTATCGACTGGGGATTTAAAGAAGAAGAACTCGTAGGATTTGATGCAGATATAGAAGTAGAAGGTAAGATAGATGATGACGAGATACCTGAAGATGTAGAGTCAGTATGTAAGCTAGGCGATATATGGGAACTAGGGAATCATAGGTTATTATGTGGCGATTCTACTGTAAAAGAAAATATAGAATTATTGTTAGATGGTAATAAGGCAGATATGGTGTTTACTGATCCTCCTTATGGAATGAATTTAGATACTGATTATAGTTCTATGAAAAGCAAATTGTTTAAAGGTAAAACAGGTGCAGATTATCATAAGCCTATAATAGGAGATAATGTAGATTTCAATCCAGCATTTTTTTTAAATTACTTTCATTATTGTAAAGAACAATTTTGGTGGGGTGGAGATTATTATGCCGAATATCTACCAAAAGGAAGCTCTTGGGTTGTGTGGGATAAAAGATTAGATGATAGTGCAGATAAAATGTATGGTAGTTGTTTTGAATTATGTTGGAGTAAGACAAAGCATAAAAGAGATATAGCAAGGATTAAGTGGGCAGGTATATTTGGAACAGATAAAGAATTTGATAAAAAAAGACATCATCCTACACAGAAGCCAATAGATTTAGTATTATGGTTTTTTGAAAGATATAAAGGAAATAAGGTAGTTGATATATTTTTAGGTAGTGGCTCAACACTAATAGCGTGTGAGAAAACAAAAAGAGTATGCTATGGAATGGAACTTGATCCACATTACTGCGATGTTATTATTAATAGATGGGAACAATATACTGGAAAGAAAGCAAGGTTAGTAAATGGCTCGACCTAAGAAATATGATTTAGATACAGACCAAGTAGA
>CETC01039263.1_pt1 | contig 19432 bp, 17 predicted proteins | sample 326911 | NCBI WGS metagenome assembly CETC01 (sample SAMEA2622694, study PRJEB7988) | marine metagenome | isolation source: saline water (ENVO:00002010), including | reverse complement strand
TGTGAAATTCCAATTAGAAAATTAAAAGGTTTAATTGATGAAGATACCACAGGTAATATACGTTTAGAAGTAATAGCAGAAGATACTTTTTTTACTCCATGGGAAACAGATTTTGAAGTAGAAACAAGTAAAAAAGTTACAGTAGAAGTAAAAACACAAACATCTAAAAAACCAATTGTAGAAGCAAAAGTTAAAATTACTGATTCTGAACAAAAACATGTAATTAATTTATTTAAATTACTTGTAAAAGAAAATATTAATATTAAAAATATTTCATATAAAAAAAATAAACTTAACAATATAGTTGCAACATATTTAAAAGAAAACACTGTAAAAGATACTGGAGAAATTATAAATGGTGTTTTAAAGATATTACAAAAAAATAAATAAAATGGTTATAAATGGCACTACCCAATCTAACAGGACAAAACATACAGGACACTTATCAAAGAGTAGTCCAAACAGATGGTACTAAATTATATAATGGTACTGGTAGTTTACTTCCTATAGAATTTAATGAAAATAATGTAATAATTTCAGGAACTCTTACTGCTCAAACATATGTTGTATCTGAAAGTATTACTAGTGTATCTTCAGGATCTACCATATTTGGTAATTCTGCAGATGACACTCATACATTTACAGGTAATATAACATCATCAGGTGATTTTTATTTTAAAGATGGGGGAGATGATAAAAGTATAATAAATGTAGAAAAAAGTTTAGAAATTAATTTTGAAACAAATAACCAATTAACCTCTCAAAATTTTGTTATTAAAAATGATCCTGTTGGTGAATTATTTAAAATTGATGATACTGGTGTTATACATTTTGGATTAAATGATGCTAATTTATCATCAAAAGGTGAAATGACTTTTATGATAGATTCTGATAATGATGAAACAAATCAATCATTTCACTTTAAAAATTATACAACTACTTTAGCACAATTACATGAATCTAAGGGGTTTGATATTCAAACAAATATAACAGCTTCAGGTATTATAAGTGCTAGTGGGGACATATCAACAAGTGGTAATTTAATAGGAACAATAGATGGAGGATCTTTTTAAATATTTATAATAGAATAAAAAAATTATGGCAAGTAGAATACAAATAAAAAGAGGAACAGGCTCAGCAGTACCATCAGGATTATTAGATGGAGAATTAGCTATTAATTTAGACAGTGGTCAATTATATTTTGGTTCAGGTTCTAATAGTGAAAATAATTTTTATTTTAATAATATAACAGCCTCAGGTGATATAAGTTTAGCTGATAATAAAAAATTAGTATTAGGAGATAAGGCAGGAGGAGATGGTAATATAAAACATTCTGGAACTAATTTACAAATAGCTGAAACCACTGGTAATATCCAGATAACTAATTACAAAACAGATGGTGATATTGTATTTAGTACGGATGATGGAAGTGGTGGAGAAACTGCATATCTTACTTTAGATGGGGGAGATGTATCTACAACAATTCACACTAACATAACAGCCTCAGGAGATATAAGTGCAAGTGGTAATATTATGACTGCTTATTCAGTAACAGGATCATCCATTCATTCTACCACCAATTATATCTTACAAGGAGACTCAATTATAGGTAATTTTTTAGGATCACATTTATATGGAAATGCTAACTTTCCAATGGTTTTAAATGGTACACAAATAAATTTAGGCTTTGGTGATATTCCTATTATCGCTACAGGCGATGTTCGTCTTACAGGTGATATTCAATTAGGTAATGCAACATCAGATAGAGTATCTATATCAGGTAGTTTATTTGCAGGTTCTCACGTAACAGCTTCAGGTAATATAAGTGCAAGCGGTGATATTATAAATACTGGAAATATAATAACAAATGAAATAACAGCTTCAGGTAATATAAGTGCAGCTAATATTCATTTACCAAGTGATGGTGATATAACTTTTGATGATACATCTACATCAGACCAATTTATAACAGGTAGAGATAATTATATAATTGTTGATGGTGATGATATTGTTCATATAAGAGCTGATGACTATGTAAATTTAGATAGTGTTTCAACATTAGCTACTGATATAACAGCATCAGGTAATATAAGTGCAAGTCTTGATATTACTACTAGTAATAATATGAGTTGTAATAGTATGACAGCTAATAGATTTATAGGTGGTACAAGAAGTTTATCTCAAACTGCTCAAACAGCAACAGCTTCTTTAGCTCAAGGAGATATATATTATGCAGAATCTTCAGTTTCAACAGTTGCAGGAAAAATATATGCACTTTTAGGTAATGGTAATCAAGTATTAGCAGATAAAGATAATGAAATGTATAGTAGTAATTTAATAGGAGTTGCTATAGGGTCAGCTGGAAATACAGATGGATATCTTTTAAGAGGAATGGTTAAAATGTACTCAGATCCTTTTACTGGAGATGATGCTAATAGTACAATAGGACAACCTGTATATTTAGGAGATGATGGACTTGCAACAGGAAGTATATCAGGACATGCTACAGATGACTTTATAAAAATAGTTGGACATTCTATAAGTGGTAGTGGAGTAATATACTTTAACCCAGATAATACATTTATTAAAAAAGCATAAATGAGTTACACAGATAAAACATTAATATTTGAATCAGATAAAATTTATTTTACTGAAGGAGAAATTCAAGTAGAAGTAATGATGGATTGGGAACATTCTTTAATGTCTGCTTCAGCAGCTTATGTTTCTGAAGGAGGAGGAGACATATTAGAAATTGGATTTGGTATGGGCATATCCGCAGGATATATTCAGTCACATTCAATTTCCTCTCATACAATTATAGAAAATCATCCTCAAATGATAACTAAAGCTCAAGAATGGGCTAGTGGAAAGTCAAATGTAACGATCGTAACAGGTAGCTGGTATGATGTAAAAGATAATTTATCAACTTATGATGGGTTATTTTATGATACTTATGGAGACGAAAATAATGTAAATTTTAGTTCTTCATTATCATCACTAATGAAAGTAGGAGGAAAAGCAACTTGGTGGAATAATAATACTTCTAATAATGATATATTTAATATACCTGATTTAACATGGCAAGAAATTAATATAGATCCTCCATCTAATAGTTATTTTAATTCATCAACATATTATTTACCTAAAAAACAATTTTAAATGCCTACAATATTTGCAGATAAAAGTGGAGTTACATTTAATGCATTTCAAACCAGTCATGTAAATGCTAGAGATGCTTCTACAGCTGCAAATGGTGTAAATACAACATCAACAAGTGTAACACCATTTTTATATAGTGTAGGTCCTTCAAGAGGAGGGGGGTTAGCCTATAGAGTTGATAGAATTTTTATTTATTTTGATACATCTACAATAACAAGTACTCCTGCAAGTGCAACCTTTAGTATTCAAAGAACAACATCTGCACCTGTAGGTGAATTTAGAATAATAAAAGCAAATGCATTTGGGGGTGATGGACAAACATCTTTAGCCGCTAGTGATTTTGATGCTATTCCTGGATTTTCTGCAGGTAACACTATGGATGGTAATGTAACAGAGTACTGTGATAATATTATAGAGGCTAGTGTTTGGGGTACTAGTAATGATTATAATAATACTGATATTAATTTAAACAGCACTGCTTTATCTGACATGACTTCAAATGATTTTCTTATACTAGCAATTGTAGATAGTGGTTTTGATTATAAAAATGTAGATGCAGGAGGTCCTGCTCTTACTAGATTAGCCCACTATCAAGTTGCTTTTTCAGGTACTACTAGAGATCCTAAAATTGATTATGTAGCAGGAGGATATAGTCATGGTGTAAATACATTATCATCAACAAATATATCACAAATAAATACAGTAGCAATAGCAAATATAGCTGAATTAAATGGATTATAATATATGGCAATAAAAATAAAAAATAGAGACCCTAAAACAACAGAATTTAGACCTGAAGATATTGTTATCAATGCAAAACAAGGAACTTTATTTTATAAAAATACTAATAATACATTATTTAAAATTCAAGGAGATAATTTAAGTACTTCTGATACTGAATTTTTACCTGATAATTATATAAAAGGAGATTTTACTATAGAAGGAAATATAGTACCTAGTAATAGTGAAACATTTGATTTAGGTAGTTCTACAAACATATGGCATACTCTTCATGTAAAAGATGATTCTATAAAAATGTATAAAGATGGAAAAGAAGTAGGAAAAATCCAATATGAAAGTGGAAGTGGATTAAGAGTTAGAGATAAAGAAGGTAATATTAAAGGAATTAGAGGTAACATAGATGGTGGGTCTTTTTAGATTATTATATATGTATATAAAAACAACAAGTTATGGCTATACAACCTAAAAAAAATGTTCCTTCACCTTCTAAAATAAAAAATTCACCTCAATCTTTTTCTGAAAAAGAATTAAATGAATTAAAAAAACTTAGAACAAAATTAAATAATATAGTTATAAAATTAGGCCATTTATCTCTTGATAAAATTCGATTAGAAGAAGAAGAAAAAAAACTTAAAACAGAAGTTTCTAAATTAGAAGTAGAAGAATCAAATATGGCAAAAAACCTCTCATCTAAATATGGAGAAGGTAGTATTAATTTAGAATCAGGTACTTTTACCCCTATAGAATAGTTTTTTAAATATTTTATTATATTTATTGTTGGTTAAATGTGTAAACCTAATTGGTTTATGATTTTTTTTCATATTTATACGTGACCATAACCAAAGAAATAACAATATAAAATATAAATAATAAGATGGCAGAACAAATTATTTCACCAGGTGTATTTACAAGAGAAAACGATTTATCTTTTTTACCCCAAGGAATAGGACAAATAGGAGCAGCAATTGTAGGTCCTACAACACAGGGTCCCGCTTTTATCCCTACATTAATAACTAGCTTTTCACAATTTGAAGCTAAATTTGGAGGTTTAAGCTCTGAAACATATATTCCTCAAACAGTAAGAGAGTACTTAAAAAATGCAGGAGCAGTAACAGTAGTAAGAGTATTAGCAGGAGGAGGATATACCTATGCTGCTAATGGAAGTTCAGCATTAGCTGTATTAGTTAGTGGTAGTATTACTACAAATGGAGGACCTGACGACTCTTTAATAGTAGGTGTAATTGCACCTTCTAAAAATGCAGGCACACCAACCTTACAAGATTCAACTTTTTCTGCTGCAGCAGGCAATTTATCTGCATCTGCTACTTTTGGATTAACATTAGCAGGTTCTACTGTTACTAATACTACAATTACAGGATCAATTAATCCTGCTAGTTCAGACTACATTTTTGATCAAATAGGTTATCACCCTAATAATAGTCAAAATGGTGCTGATTCATATGCAGGAGGTGGATCTGATTTAGATGGTTACCCTGGATACACGTTGATAAACTTTAAAAACCTTCAAACAGAATTACTAGCTGGAGCTGATTTATCTAGTGGTTATGGAGAAGGTACTCAATACGGTAAGGGGTATAGATTAGGTAATTTATCTAGGATAGCAATTGTTTCTCAATCTGCAGACATGACATTTAATGGAAACCAAGGAATGGAAGAAGGATATGCTTATGCTGAAACTCCTTTTATTACATCACAGTTTTTAAGTGCAGCTAATACTACTAAAGATTTATTTAGACTCCATACTTTAGATCATGGAGCAGAAATGGCTAAAAAATATAAAGTATCAATTACTAATATAAAAGAACCAGCTGATATAGATGGTGTTCAACAATACACTAAATTTACAGTAATATTAAGAAAATGGGATGATCATGATACTTCACCAAATATTCTTGAACAGTTTAATGATGTTACTTTAGATCCTCATTCTCCAGATTATATATCACGAAAAATAGGAGATAGATATCCAAAATACAATGAAACTTTACTTAAAGTTGAAGTATTAGGTAATTATCCAAATGCCTCAAGATATGTTAGAGTATCAGTTCCTGATGATGTAGCTGCAAGAGCTATTTCACCAAAACTATCCCCAAGAGGATTTAGAGCAGTAAAAAATCCTGTTAATGTAGCAGCATGGGTAGGTCAAGGACCCGGACTTTCAGGTAATCCTGGTTTTCCGTCTGCTTCTTATGAAGGATTACAAACAACAGAAGATTCTTCAACAGCTCCTGTAGCTTATAGTAGTATGGGATATTTAGGATTTAAATTTGCAGATAAAGAAGCTGATAGTAATAACTTTTTAATGCCATTACCTACAAATGCTGTTGGTAATGTATCAGGTGATTTTAATTTAGGAAATTATAAAGGTCACGCAAGTTCAAGTTTATGGACAGAATGTTTAAGTGCTTCATTAAGTACAGATTCTTCACAAGGACCTGTATCTAGTCAATTAAAATTTACAGTTCCTTTTCAAGGGGGTGATGATGGTTTAGCTCCATGGACTCCTAAAAAAGTAGGAGCTGCTATATCAAATACTAATCTTTATGGATTTGATTTAAGTACAACAGCAAAAACAGGATACAAAGCTTATAAAAAAGCACTAGATATTCTTTCTAATCAAGATGAATATGATATTAATATGTTAGTAATGCCTGGTGTAATTAAAGAACACCATTCATCACTTACAAGTGCAGGTATAGATCTTTGTGAAACAAGAGGAGATGCTTTTTATGTAATGGATTTAGCTGATGTAGATACTTCAGTAAATGGAGCTGTAAATACAGTAGCTGGTTTAGATACAAATTTTGCTGCTGTTTATTATCCATGGGTTAAAGTAACAGATGATTCAAGAAATATGCCTATATTAGTTCCTCCATCAGTAATAGTACCAGGAGCAATAGCAGCTTCAGATAGAATTGGAGCTGAATGGTTTGCACCAGCAGGTTTAAATAGAGGTATATTAGGTAATGTAATAGAAACAAAAATTGTTTTAAATCAAGCAGAAAGAGATGTTTTATATGATAATAAAATTAATCCAATAGCAACATTTCCAGGTACTGGAGTTTGTATTTGGGGTCAAAAAACATTACAAGAAAGATCAACAGCATTAAATAGAATTAATGTACGAAGATTATTAATTACACTTAAGAAATTTATTGCAAGTTCTTCTAAATTCTTAGTATTTGAACAAAATACTTTACAAACTCGTAATAGATTCTTAAATATAGTTAATCCTTATTTAGAGTCAGTACAACAACAACAAGGATTATTTGCATTTAGAGTTGTAATGAACGAATCAAATAATACTCCAGATGTAATTGATAGAAATCAATTAGTAGGTGCAATTTATTTACAACCTACTAGAACAGCTGAATTTATTATATTAGATTTCAATGTAATGCCAACAGGAGCAACATTTGATAATTAAAAACGACAAAAAAATAAAAAAATATTATATTTATAATAAACAATAAAAAATAAATAAAAATGGCAATATTAGAAACCCAACAAATGATGTTTACTGCCTTTGAGCCTAAATTACAAAATAGGTTCTTAATGGAAATTGATGGCATCCCAGCATATCTTATTAAAAAAATATCTAGACCAAGTATTACATTTGGTGAAGTAGTTCTTGATCATATTAATGTGAAAAGAAAAATTAAAGGTAAAGCAAATTGGGATAATATAACATGTGATTTGTATGATCCTGTAACACCTTCAGGTGCTCAAGCTGTAATGGAATGGATTAGATTATCACACGAATCAGTAACTGGTAGAGATGGTTATTCAGATTTTTATAAGAAAAATATTAGAATACATACTTTAGGACCTGTTGGAGATGTTGTTGAAGAATGGATTTTAAAAGGAGCATATTGTCAAAATGCTACTTTTGGGGACATGGATTGGACTTCAGATACTCCTGCAAATATAGGAATGACTATAGTAATGGATTATGCTATTTTAAATTACTAATTATGAGTTTAACCCCACAATTTAATGTAATATCATCTTCAGAAGGAGGAATATATTCAGGTAGTATAGCAAAAATACAAGCATTAAATGCTACTACTACATTTGGTTCAATACAATTTGGGATTCAAAGTAGTGATCTTACTGCTTTTGTTCCTACAAGTACAATTGAAACTACAGTAGTAGTTGGTGCAAATACTGTTATAGAAGGTCCTATAGGAACAGTAAAAGTAAATACAGGAGGATCCCTAATATATTTTAATGCTTAAAAAAATAAATAAAAAAAAATAAAGCGCCTTTTGGCGCTTTTTTTATTTTTTATATATGTATATCTGAACTAGTTTTATAAATTAAAAAATAACGTTATGGAAAATCAACCACAATTTCCGGCTGAAGAAGTTACATTACCTTCCAAAGGCCTACTTTACCCAGAAAATTCTCCTTTAAAAGAAGGAAAAATTGAAATGAAATATATGACTGCTCGTGAAGAAGATATTCTTACTAATGCTAATTATATTAAAAATGGAACTGCAATCGATAAACTATTAAAATCTTTAATAGTAACTCCTAATGTAAATTATAATGAATTACTAATAGGAGATAAAAATGCTATTATGGTAGCTGCAAGAGTATTAGGATATGGTGCTGAATATGAAGTTAAAAGAATTCATCCTGAAACAGGTATAGCATCTACAGGAACTATTGATTTAACTAAAGTTTCTGATAAAGAATTAGATGAATCTTTAGTATCAGAAAATAAAAATGAATTTGATTTTAAATTACCTACATCTAAAATAGATATTACTTTTAAGTTTTTAACTCAAGCAGATGATAATAAAATAGATAAAGAAATAGAAGGGTTACAAAAAATTAAAAAACAACCTTCAGAAGGAACAATAAAATTAAAACATACTATTTTATCTGTAAATGGTAATTATGATTCTAAAACTGTTAGAGATTTTGTAGATAAAAATTTATTAGCAAGAGATGCTAGAGCTTTAAGAAAATATATTAATGAAATACAACCAGGTATTGATTTAAATATTGATGTTGAATTTGAAGATGGATACGTTGAAACTAACGTAGATTTGCCCATCAACCTTAACTTTTTTTGGCCTGACGCCGAGCTATAGGAATAAATTATTCGCTCAGATTCACGACTTAGTGTACCATGGAGGCGGTGGATTCATACACTCAGAAGTATATAATATGCCAATTTGGATGCGCCAATTACATATAAGGGCAATCCACCAATTTTTAGATGAAAAACAAAAAGAAATTGATAAGGCACATAACAGAAATAAAAACACAGGAGGGGACTTAAAAGGTCCTAATGTAAGACCATCATCAACTTACAATTTTAAAAAGTAAAAGGTATCGCAGATACCTTTCTTTTTTATATATTTATAATAAAACAACAATATTATGGCAGATAGTTCAGAAGAGTTAAGTAAAGCCGCCGAGAAGTTTAGTGAAAAGATAACCGACTTATCCTATTCTTTTAAGTATGCTTTAGATTCAGTAAAAAAGATAGCTAGAGAATCTGATTTAGCAGCAGAATCCTTTGATAAATTTAAAAATGTATCACTAGACCTTACAAAATCTTTAGATAAAAATAAAGATATAATGAAAGAGGTTGTAGAGGGAGAATTAACTGCTGAAGATGTTGCTAAAAAAAGAGCAGAACATGCAAAAAATCTTAGAGCTTATAATAGACAAAGAAAAAATATAGAAAAAGAACTTAGTAGTGAAGCTGCAAAGTCTAATCCTAAAAAGAAAAAAGCTCTTCTTGAAGAATTAGGTTTATTAAAGAAAAAAGGACAACAATCAACAAAAGAATTAAAAGAAGCTGAAAAAACAGCACTTAAAGGAAATAATCGATTATCTAAAGGTTTAGAAGGTATGAGTAAAACCTTTAAAAAATTTGGTTTTACAGATATGTCTAAATCCTCAAAAGGACTAGCTGCAAGTTTACGTAAATCAAAAATAGCAACTGGAGGAATAGCTAAAGGACTATTTAAAGCTAGTGGAGCAATGAAAATGTTAGGTAGAGCTAATCCATTTATGGCTCTTGTTGGTGTTTTAGCTTCAATTATAAAAATGGCTTTAAAAATAAATGAAGAAACTACTCTTCTTCGAAGAAATTTAGGAGTTTCAGGTTCAGCAGCAGCACGTGTAAGACAGCATTTCGTTAATATAGCAGCAGACACAGCTAAATGGGGAGTTACTTATGAAGAAGTATCAGAAGCTTCAAATGCTGTTAATAATTACTTAGGAACTGCAGCTACTATGATTCAAGGGGATATATTAGGGGGTATGGCTGTTATGATGAAAAGAATGAAAATCACAGCTCAAGCAGCTGTAGGTTTTGCTCAAGCAGCTTTAGCAGGTAGTAAAAGTGTAGAAGATTTAAAATTTGATACTATAGCAGGAGCTCGAGCTACAGAAGAAGAATTTGGAGTTCGTGTTGATATAACAAAAGCAATCGAAGCTACAGGTAAAGTAACAGGAAGAGTAAGAGCTCTATTTGCAAACAATTTAGAATTAATGTCTAAAACTGTTACTAAAGCTAATTTATTAGGATTATCTATGTCAGATGTAGCTAATAATTCTGCTAAACTATTAAATTTTCAAACATCTATTGAAGATGAATTAAAAGCTGAATTGTTTTTAAATAAAAAATTAAATCTAGAAAGAGCTAGATTAGCATCACTTACAGGTGATTTAGATACATACATGTCAGAAATAAGAAAAAATGCAGGTGATTTTTATGAATTTTCTAATTTAAATGTTATGCAACAAAATGCATTAGCTCAAGCTTTAGGAATGGGTGTAGATCAACTTTCTGATATGCTTTTAAGAGAAGAAAATTTATTAGAATTAAAAGAAAGAGCAAGAAGAGAAGGAAATAAAGAATTAGAACAAAATTTAGAAGCATTATCTATTAATGAAGCTTTTAAAGAATCTATGAGACAACTTAAAATCATCGTATTAAATATGATGGCAGGGTTAGAAAATTTCAAAATACCAGGATGGTTATCAAAACTCCTTACAGGTAAAAGAAGTACATTAGGAGGAAAAAGAGTAGCAGATATTATTACAGATGAAAGTACTGAAAAAGCTGTAATGAAATTACAAAATATAAATAAAGATGATTCTATATATGGTGATGATTATAGTATTGGAGGTAGAATGGCCGCAGGAGGTATAAATCTACCTGTTATTCCTGATCAAACACCTGTTGCAAATACAGTAGCAAATGCTCCTGTCTCACCAACAAATGTAAATGTAAATGCTTCTATAACACCAAATAGATTTGAAGGATCCCTTCAAGCTCCTGCATCTAAATATAATACTCATAACTCAGGAAGAAAAATGTAATAAGAAATGAAAAACTCATATACGTATTAACGTATAACTAATAAATTACAATTATGGCAGATATAGCACAAGTAGGATTAATGGGAAAAAAATCCTTATATGATAGACACGAACGTGAAGTATTAGGGAATGCTGTAGGTACAGCAGATGTAACAGCGGGACAGTATTATACAAGTGAAACAGGATTAATAAATTCTCCTTTTATTAATGGTTCTGGGGATCATATGTTAGACTTAATGACAACAACTGTTCAAAGTGGGAATTCAGGAATAACCTATTTACCTTCTCCAAGTTTAGGAGCACCACCTGCTCATTATCAAGATCTTGATACACCAATGATAGATAATTTTTCAGGTCAACCTGCAGTTCCTTCATTAGGACAATTTGGAGGCCCCTATCTTTCTCAAGGACCTTGTACAAGTGGTGGAGGTTTTTGTAGTTAATAAAACCTAAAAAATATGTTAACAGACTTATTAGTAAATCCTAATGCTTATAATCTTTCTTATGGAGGACCTTCTAAGGGAATAACATATTTACCAAACCAACGAAATTTCCATCTTACAGATAGAGTATCTTGGCAAAATTCAAGCCCATCATCAGATACTGAAGCTTCTTTACTTACATCAAATGAAAATCCTTTAGAAGGAGAACATACTTTTGATGAATTACAAGCACTAACAGACCCTGTATTTAGGGGGAGAAACGATCATGGAGGTCAAGAATTTGTAGATGGGTTTTTAAGAGGAGGACTTAAAACAAACTTAAATAGAAGAAAATTAGATGTTGTAAGAATTTCTAAATTTTTATATAGTTCACCTCAAGGAGGTCAATTTTTACTTAGACAAGGTATTTTACAATTATTAAATCCTCAAGAAAACACAAGAACTTTTAATGCAGGAGTTAGTTTATTAGCTCAAATAGGTGCAGGTAGTGAAATGAGGTTTAAAAGACATGGATTACTTCCTGAAACTGTAGATCCTAATTTACAGTATAATGCAAATATTGGTAGAAAATTAGGAGATAGTTTAGGTGGTAAATTTGGCGATTTTGTAGAAAATATGATGGGTGGAGATTATTTAGCTATTAAAGATGATACTATTAGAGAAACAAATTATGGTTTAGGAGACCCTGCTAAAGCAGCTGCTCCTGATCTTAAATCAGCATCAGGTATTGCAGATTTTGTTTTAGGTGATGCAAATCCCTTTAAGAAAAAAAACCCTTTAGGATATGCAGTACCTGTTCCTCGTGGTAAATTAGATTTAGTAAATTTTACTTCAATATTTATGAACTCTCCAGATGTAAATATACAAGTTGGTGATCATATCAATAATGCACCCCCAGGAAAAACACCATCTGAAGTATATACAAAAGATTTTTGCAATTTTCAATTTGAAGTTGTAAATTCAGATAATGTTCAATATTCTAAAACTATAGCATTTAGAGCTTTTTTAAATAATTTTTCAGATAGTTTTAGTGCTAACCATAATCAAGTAAAAATGAATGGTAGAGGTGAATTATTTTACACATATAATAGTTTTAATAGAAAAATTGCTATATCTTTTAAAATAGCTGCTCAATCTAGAGATGAAATGAAACCTTTATACCAAAAATTAAATTATTTAGTAGCTCAAACAGCACCTAATTATTCTGCAAAAGGTAGAATAAGAACCCCTTATGTAAAATTAACTATGGGTGATTATTTTAGAAGAGTACCTGGTATATTAAATAATGTAAATGTTACTTGGAGTAAAGAATATCCTTGGGAAATTAAATTAGATGAATTTGGTTTAGATAGAGATATGAAAGTTCTACCTCAAATATTAGATTGTACAGTTAACTTTACACCAATACATAACTTTGTACCAGATAATGAAGTTGATACTCCTTTTATATCATTAGATTCAAATACAGATCCTGATTCTCCTGATTGGTTACCTTACAATGAAAAACCTATATCAGAATCAACTAGATCAGAAGACCAAAAAAAGAATGATGATAATAATGGTAAAGGTACAGGAGTATGTGGTGAAGATTTTATTGCATCAGGATATTATGTTAGTAGTATAGCTAAAAAACATGGATATACTACTGAAGAATTATTAGAATTTAATAATATTGCTGATGCTTCTAAACTTCAAGCTGGTCATAAAATTAATCTTCCTTGTAAAGAATAATAAATGAAAAATAGATTACAACATATAAAACTAATAAAAAAACCTAATCAAAAAAGATATTTTAGGCCTTTAAAATATCCAGATATTCCTTTATCTATAAATGATTTATATATTGTAACAACTGTTGGTGATAGACTTGACTTATTAGCTCATCAGTTTTACGGAGACACTAGATTATGGTGGATAATAGCAAGAGCTAATATGTCTAAAGTTAGAAGAGATAGTTATTCTTTAAAATCCGGTATGGAAATAAGAATTCCCGCTGATGATCAAAATATACTTAAAAATTTTGAACAAATAAATTCAAGTGTATCAGGTGATTTTAATTATTAATAAATAAGTTATGACTAGAATTAGAGGAATATTTGAACCTTTTGCTCCTTATGTAAATAAACAACTAAATTTAAGAAAAAAAATACTCTCAAATTCAGATGATAATGGTAACATTCTATCTAATGTAAGATTTAAAGAAAGTCCTGAATTATTTTATGCTTATGCTGTAGAAAAACAATGCACTGTTAGAATGATGTCTGGTGTAGATATGAGACCAGAAGCATATGCTAAAGTATTAGAATTAAATCCTAATTTACCTGAAGATGCACATGCTATTGAAGATGAAACTTATTTAATAGGAAGAGGAGGTTCTAAATTAGCTAGACAATATATTTTAGAAGGAGGAACACGATATTATGATGATAAAACAAAATGGGGATGGAGAGGAGGATTCACTACAGGAAACCCTGTAGATGACCATAAATATGCTTTTAGTTATGGTGATAAAAATGTTAGAGCAAATCCTGATGGTGATTTTGGTGCTGTTCCTATGCCTGGTATAATAGATGCCCAGATTAGAACTAAATCTGAACATGGTGCTCTTAGAGAAGCTCAAGTTAATTTTGTATGTTTTAATAGAAGACAATTATCTGTTTTAGAAATGTTATACATGAGGCCTGGTTTTCCTGTATGTTTAGAATGGGGTTGGAATCCTTATGTAAGTAATTCTAAAAATAGAGAAACACTTGATTACACTGTAAAAACAGAATTTTTTAAACAAGATTCTTCTCTTGATGATATAAATGATCAAATTATAAAATATAAAAAAGCATCAGGGGGTAACTATGATGGATTTATAGGTTATGTAAAAAACTTTAATTTTAAAGCCAGAGAAGATGGTGGTTATGATTGTACTACAGAAATTATAGCCCATGGTGAAATATTAGAAAGTTTAAGATCTCCAGGTATAAAAACACACAGAATATCTGATGAAACAGAAGATCCCTTAGTTGAAATTACAGATAGGATGTTATTTTATTTAAGAGCCCTTAAACATCAATTTAATAGTGAGGGTTCACAATTATCATTACAAAGACTTGTAACTGAAAAAGCATCTGCAGATTGGAATTCAGATAATGCTGATATGGAAAAAGTTCCATCTCCCCCTCCTGAATATACAGGTCAATCTTTAGAACAAAAAGAATTAGCAATAGCTCAAAGACAAGAAGCAAATGCTACAATAGCAAGAGATAGTGAAAGAAACAAAAACCCTTACACAGTAAAATCTGAAGAAGAATTACTTGAAAAAGCTAAAAAAGAATTAGAAACAGATGCTTTTAATTTTTTAGAAAATAATCCTGAATTAAAAAAAATTATATTAGATAAGGGAGAAATAAATATAGACGCATTAAAAAAAATTCAAGCAAAAAAAGATGCTATAGAAAATGTAAATCTTCTTGCTGAATATGATAATGCACTACCTACAGATATGATTCGAGATCGAAGTAGGCTTAATTATAATGTTGAAAATTTTAATGCACAAGTAGCAGCTAGAGAAAAAGAAGCAGATGAGTTAAATAATAAAGCAAAAATGTGGAATGAATTTATTAAAGTATATGCAAAAGAACTTGATATAAATGTTCCTGTAGAATATAATGTAGCTTATGGTGATATTGCTAAACTATTTAAATTTATAAATAAAGAAACAACCCCTGTAGTAACAGACAAAATAGAAAAATTTGTTACTGAAGGATTTGAATCATTATTAGGGGGTTCTATATTAAGACAAACAATAAAATACCCAGAATATGTAAAGTGGGATTATTCAGAAACAGAAAAAGTTGTAGTAAAAAAACGAGCACTTTGGTGGGATAAAACAGTAGATGTCCCTGTAGCTAATTCAGTTGATTATGACTCTGGTCGTAGAAGACAAGTATATATAAGATGGGATTTATTAAGTCAAATGCTAAATCATTTATCTAATGCTACAGCAGATCAAGTAAATGATAAATTAAGTTTAATTTATAATAAAAAAATAGCAAATGGTAAAAAACCTAAAGAAGGTTTAACTACTAATTTTTTAGAAATAAATTATATGGGTCCTAATGAAAGAACATGGAATAATAATCCTCCTTCAGATGGAAAAACAGATGATGGTAAAAATCGTTCTTATTTATCTTATATGCCTTGTATTAATATGTTATCAGACCCTACTACTAAAAAAATACCAAAAGAATTTCAAGGTCAATTTCATCCTATTATAGGGAATAGTTTTGATGAAAGAATTTGTTTAATGCCCCATCAAGCAATATTTGATGATATGTTTGAAAATGATCGTTTTATACATGGAACCTATTTTGAAGAAGATCCAGATACAGGACTAATTGAAGAAAGCAGTAGTGATAAAAATAAAGATCCTGTAAAATTAAGAACAATTTCTTCATATAAATCTGAATATAAAGCTAAAAGTATGAGAAATAGTATAGGATTTGTATACTTTAATTTAGATTTTTTAATTAGTTCTTATGAAACTTTACGTCTTAAAAAAGTCTCAACAAAAGATAGAGATTCAGGAGCAACAGGAACTATGCTTACCTTAGACGATAGATTTAGTGTATTTGATTTTATAAGTACTATATGGCAAGGAGTTAATGATGCTTGTGCTGGTTATTATAATTTTCAATTACATACAGAACATGAACAACCCCATAAAGTTCGAATTGTAGATATGAGATTATTTGGTAAACCTGATGAAAAAACTTATACTTTTGATCCTCAAGGTTTAAAATCTATAACTAGACAATTTTATTTTGATTCAAAAATAGATGCAAATATGGCTGCTGCTATTTCAATTGCTGCTCAAGCACCTAATAGTATGCAAGATTTAGATTCATTATCATTTAAAGCTTTTCATAAAAATATTAAAAGTAGATTTATTTTAGGAGATTTTGCTGAAGAAGAATCAAGTGATGCAAAAGCAGTTCAAAAAGAATATTATGATAAATTAGAAGAAGATATAATAGATTTTAATCAATCTTACAATTATTTAGTTTTTTTCCTTAGAAGATTAAATAATTCTAACTATGATACAGATTTAAAAGTTCTTCAACCCCATGAAGCTATTCAACAAGCACAAAGATTTATAGAATTAAGAAATAATATTTTACATAGATATCCTTTAAATAAAAAAGATGGAACAACTCATCCTAAAGCAGGACAATGGAGAAAGGGTACTACACTTGAATCTAATGCTATTATTCCTTTACAATGTAATATGCAACTAGATGGTATAGCAGGGTTAATTCCTTTACAATTATTTAAAATAGAAAAAAATAAACTCCCTATAGGATATGAAAGACCAGACATTGTTTTTGTAGTAAAATCAGAAGTACAAAAAATAACATCAACTCAAGATTGGACAACAGAAATAACAGGACAATTAGCTTTAACAGATTATAACCCAAATAATGATGGAACAAATAATATATTAGAATATACGGACCCCCCTGCAGTATTAGATCAAATTCTTCATAATCCTGCTTTTGCTGCTACTTGTCCTTGGGCTGATATGCTTAGAGATGTTGTAGATGAATTAGGTCATTCAGAATCCACATATGTAAATGATGAAGATAAACAAGAAGAATATATAACAAGAGGATTATTGTTACCTAATGAAAAAATCTTAACAGGAGAAATAGCTAGTGCTGTTTCATCACAATCAGCTCGTGAAACTTATTCAAAAGGAGATATAACTCCAGATATGTGTGCGTTTATGATTATACTTTTACGTTGCATGTATGATGAAGATTATGCTAATCAGTTAATTTATGGAGAAGATTATTTTGAAAAATATGGAGATGTAGTTTATGATAACGGTGGTGAATTAGCAAATGTTAAACTTAATTTTAATGGAGGTAATGATATAGAACATCTTGATGGTAAATATTCAGGTACAAAACATATAGATGGGTTAGCAATGGACATTGGCCTTACAGGTAATTATAGACCTAAAGCTATAGGAGATAAAAATAATCCTTGGAAAATAAAATGGAGTGCTTTACATAAAAAAAGATCAGAAAGATGGAGAGAACTATCAACTCAATATGCTAATTTAGTAGCTGAAAACTATACATGGCATAATGGAAGTTGGTTTCATGGAGGAAAAGGAGCAAATGGAGGAAAATTATCTAGTGCAGACATAGGACCTATAAATCCTCAAGGTGCAAATCTTAGTCAAGAAAGAATACAAGAAATAGCAACACAATTTTATAATAGAAAATTTAAAGATGCAGGCTCCTTTGCAGGAGTTGAATTAGATTATCCTGAATTAGTATTTGAAAACATAGTTCATTATAACCGTTTAATAAAACTACTTGTACATTTAAAGAAAATATTTCCTAATTTATGGTGGATAGATGAATATAGAAAAATAGGTAAAACAGGTACTGGTTATCATTTACATATTTATTCCCCGAATGGAAAACCTATAGTATCTTTAGATCAAATGTCTTTATCTAAAAATAAATTAAAATTATCAGGTAGAGAAACATACATACATTCTAGTGGATTTTAAAATAAAAAATTATGGCTTATAAACCTCTTTCTGACGTAATAAAAAAATACACATCGGGTAAATTTAATTACATTACTAAAAATGATGAAAAACCTTACACTGGTCCTTATTTAGAAACAAGTGATGGGGAACTTTTTGCAGGCCATAATAATACTAAATTAGGACCTCGTCTCCTTAGAATTCCTTTACCTCCTAATAACCAAACCTTAGTTAAAAAATTTAGTAATCAAAGAGTATCTAGAGTATTTAATATATTAAGACCTGATATTCAAAATGAGTTATCAAAAAACATACCTATAGCTTCATTTAAACCTTTACCTAGTGAATCTGATTATAGAAAAGGATTTTTTATAAGATATTTTTCAAAAAGAATTAATGGGAATTCTTTTATAGAAATAGATAAAGATACTTTTGATTCTATTTTAAATAAAGAAGGAAAATATGATTCTAATTTATATGAAGTAGGAAGAATAAAATGGCATCTTATAGGTGATGATATACATCGATTAAATGCTTCTTCAGTTAAAAGACATTCAAAATTAATTACTTTATTTCCTGTATTAAATGAATATGCTAGACCATCTAAAGAAACAAAAGAAAACCTTACTACAGTAGGTGGTGAATTATATTATAAAAATGGAGTTGAATATGTAGGTAAATACCATATTCATCCTGGTAAAGGACCTATGGTAGGTGCTACACATTCATCTACTCCTCATGAATCTTTATATTATATGAAAGAATTACCTAAGTTATCAACAGGTAAATCTTATGAAGATTTTTTAAAAGATTACGATAAAGTTGATTGTTATAAATGTATTTCATTAAACAAAAATAACCAAATATCTATATTAAAAGGTTCTAGAGTATTAGGATGTCCTGAAGGGTCATATTCTTTATATACAGAAGCAGTTGACGCTTGTTCTGCAAAAGAAGTTACTCCTATTAAAGAAGAAAGAACTAACACTTATGATGTAAGTGAAACTACTACTCCTCCTCTTAATAATCAAACTCCTAGTACTCCTAGTACCCCTAGTGGAGGAGGGGGAACATCTAGTGGTGGAGGAGGTGGATATTAGTAATATTTTTTGTATATTAAGGTATGTTTTACCTTATAGAAACCGACACACAATTTAAAATA
>CETC01007507.1_pt1 | contig 19524 bp, 28 predicted proteins | sample 326911 | NCBI WGS metagenome assembly CETC01 (sample SAMEA2622694, study PRJEB7988) | marine metagenome | isolation source: saline water (ENVO:00002010), including | reverse complement strand
TCTGTTGCGGTTTCTGTTTCAATCCAAAACTTTTCAAGACCTTTACTCGCAAGCACACCTGCTGGACCCAACCCAGGCATGACTTTCAATAAATTTGCACTCATTTTCCATAATTCTCTTGATTGGATACCATTTTTCTGTATATCTTCTGTTAAGTCATTTATTGCCGTTGAAACTTTTATCAAGGCTGGTACAAACATTGAGGCATAAGTCATTGTCAATGTGTCAACATTTCTGTTTAAAATCGCCTGTTGGTCTGCAAGAACGGCCGCTCTGCTTGCCTGCTCTGTGGTCCAGAAAGCACTTAACTCTGCCTGTTCTCTCATCTCTTCAAAGACTTCAATACCTCCGTCTAATGCTGGAATCACCTGGGTTCCAAATCTTCCCAGCAAAGCCATCGCCGTCGCCGCCCTTCTTGTATCAGATTCCATGGCTACTAATCCTTCTGCAACCTTGTTAAACAACTCCTCTGGAGACAATTGGTCTATGTCTTCAAGTGGTATCTCTAATTCAGCAAAGGCATCGGCCGCTATCTTTGAGCCTTGTGTGGCCGCCAACATCTGCTTCTGCAATGTCATAATACCTTTTTCAAATCCTTGTATTGTTGTACCAGACAAAGTGAATACATGTTGTAATTGGTCTAATGCCTCAACAGATATGCTGGTCCTTCGTGACATTTTATCTAATGCATCTCCAGTAGCTATAAAATTATTTACTGCCTTAAAAGTAAATGCCGCCACGGCCGCTCCTACTGCCGCGACTCCAACCTTTAATTTACTAAAGCTGGACCCTGTTTTATCACTAAACGATTTTAGCTGGCCTTCAGCTTGTTTCGTGTTAGCTTTTAATAAAACTCCTAATTCACTTATGTTTGCCATTCTGAGCCTCGTTTAATTGTTTCCACATTCTAACTTCAGGTGGAGTCATCTTACTCGCATCTGAGTTAAATGTTTGTTTAGCTTGTTCGGCTAATCTGTAATCCATTATTGATTTCACCAATTTCCAATTTTGTTTTAATGCTATATCAGGTGTGCAAGTAAAAGTCTCACACACAATAGAAATAAGGCCCTCATCAGGCAGACTCACAGAGTCTGACGAATCTAAGATGTAGTCTGAGAGAGCCTTGATTCTTTTTTTTCTTCTTCTTTTGTTTCGGTTATAGTAGCAGTTAATAACCACAGTAATTCTTCATTTAATAGTTTTTTGAATACTTGTGGATTGTCATAAGGACTTTCTAATTCTTCTCCTTTTATGTCTGTCCAGTTCCAATTAACTATTCTTTTAGATAAAGATTTACAAATAGATTCCATCGCCTTGCCTAATTCGGTCTCCACTCTGGAAGTACGAAATATGCCTAAAGCCAGGGTCTCTTCAATGGTTAAAACAGGAAGAACTTCAACCCATTCATTTTCATGAATTTTGTGAGGCTCTCCTGTTTTTATTATCTCACCATCTTTAATTACCTGTCCGACATGTATTACACAATCAGACGAATCTATTTTTAATGTAGGTATTTTAAACTTGTTCATGTTGCCTCTCTTATATTTTAATTATTAACTTACTGCTCTTGTATTAGCTCCACTTCCTTGTAATGTTGCAGTATAGGTAGTTGCTCCTCCAACATCAGAAGTGATAGTGTAGTTACTTACAAAGGCTGACACAGAATAAGTAGGAGAGTTAGTTCCAGCCGCCGCTCCTGTTGTTTCCAACAAGGCAGTAGCCGCACCGTTTCCTATTCTTCCATATATTGTGGCATCACCTTGTGAAGCCGCTGGGTCAAAATACCCATTGACATCAATCGTAGTAGAAGGTAATCCTTCTACAAAGGTGTTAGCCGCATCGCCAAATGCAGTAACTTCTGGTAAATTGACATCAACACTCATAGTAAGACTATTTAATTCATCTTCTATAGCCACACTATTGTATGCGAAGTCTATTACCTTTCCAGCTTGTCTTGCCATATCATTCCTCCAATTTGTTTAATAAAATTTTAATAAATAAATTACCCACCAGAAACCTGTACTCCAAAAGTAACGATACATTTAAAATTAGTTAACCCACTGTATTGTGTTACATTAATTTGTAAGTATCTTTCACAAGCATCTGTGGTTGTGACGGCTTGTGTGCCGACTCCACTAAACTGTGCGAATGCAACATAGTCTCCATACCCACTACCACTTGATGATGAGTCTTGAATTTTAATTGTTGCCGTTCCAGAGCCAGAGACTTCTGTAATTCGTAATTTTGCTATTTTCGTGGTCCCAGCTGACAAACTTCCTACAACAGATGTGCTACCTGTGTCTACTCTGGAAGCAGTTACTGCTCCTGTAGCTGACAAAGCCGTTTGAGCTGGAGTGTATAAGTTTATTGCACGGGCCAATGAAGATGTTCCTTGACCAGACACATTCAATGCCGTTGCACCGTCGACTGGATTATCAATTGTTTTGTTTGATAAATTTGCAGTCAATTCATGTACTATGTTTGAATTTCCTAGCCCAGAAGGAGCAATTAATATCTCACTCGTTCCAGACAATGCATCTTGAGTTATCTCATCAGATTTGTTATCAGTTCCATCAAAAAATGCATTCATAGTAAATGTACCATTTGCCTTTCCTTCTACAAAAGTAGCGGCCGCATCTCCAAAGGCCGTGACCTCTGGAAGATTAACATCTACACTGTATGAATATGAATTTGCATATGTATCAAATTGTAAGTGGTCTATATATAAGTCTGTAGATTTACCAGCTATTCGTGCCATACATTACTCCTTTTTCTTTCGTGGTTTTCTAATCTCTTTCAAAAATTTATTTGCAACTAAACTATCAATGTCTATTCCACCATCAATATCTTCCTGTCCTAGCTCAACAACATCTCCTGTTGTTACAACTATCTTCCCAGCATTAAATTTTAATTTACCTTGTAATACTTCGTAATATTTATTTTTCATTAATCTACCATCACTTGAAAGTCTATTTTAGCACCGATGAACGGTGTTCCATTAAATTCTAATCCACCATAATCTCTATAGCCTGTTACTATTATATCCGAACCGTGTGTACTTAAACTTGTTGAATGAATATAAGCTGGTATCGAACCTGAGCCAGTTGGCTCCAGTAAGTCATCTAAAGTATCCTGTACCTCATCTAAATTACCACCACGGGCCACTAAGACTGTCACTTCAAACTCATGAGTCATGCCATTGTTAAAAGTATCGTTGTATGTGCCTGCATTAGGTTTAATCCAGGCCGCTGGTAATTCGTTCACCTGGTCTGGAACCGTATCGTAAACTCGCAAACCTGACACATTGTCAATGCTTGTTTGCACGGCATCTCTTATTCCTTTAAGACTCATTCTTTTTTATACTCCTTTTCCAACTCATCACCTAATTGTCTATGCAACTGAGACATATTGTTCTTCAACCATTCCACTGCTGGCCTAAAAAATGGTATTATTCCACTTTTTCTCGGAGAGAATCCACTAAACTCTAAAGGCCTGGCATATGCTTTCTCGTTATAAACTCTTGCAGACATTGGATTAGAATTAAATTTGTATTCAGTAAAGTAAGAAGCTCTTAATATTCCTTTGTCGACTGGAGTGTTCTCCATCACTTGCTTTCTAAACTTTGATTCCATTCTTCGAATAAATCTTTCCATTGGTTTTTTTATTCTTTTTTTATCAGAAAACTTCTTGTCTAATTTTTTTAATCCTGTTATTTCTAAGTTTAATTGAGACATGATTAAATCCTGTGTCTTTTAAATGGCAACAATAATCTTTGAACATCATCATCTAATCCTATAGAAACATCATAAGGAGCCATCTCTGGAGCACCTAATGTTGTTGCATAAGAAGTTAAAAATCTTTTACTTGTTCTCGCCGCTTGCATATAGCAGGCATTAACAACAGGTTGAGGATACTTATAAACATATATTGTTCCTCCATTTGAATGACTAGCTCCTGTAGTGCCGTTCATTGCTCTTTGAACAGTGATAGTGTTGCTAGAGATACCAGTGATATACATTTGCTCACTATCTAATAAGATTGTTTCTCCTATGTTTAAAGATGAGCCAGATGCCGCCGTGAATGTTGTTTCAGTTGCATTAAAGTCTGCATCACTCAATGTTGTTGTTGATAGATATGGTGTACTTGATGTTCCATTACCATATCCAAACATTCCAGCTATCTGGACTCCTCGCCTCATCCCACTTGCAAAAGAACCAGCGGTACCATTGTCGGCTAATTCAATCCATTCTTTAGGATAGACAGTATCGCCTAAAGGAAACAATTCGTAATCTGTGCTGGCCCAGGTTTTGTCTGTTGACCTGTCATCTTTTAAAGTAGTCAATGTAGTAATTGATAACAAATCGACAGACAATAATAATCTACTGCCTGAACCTCTGAACTGTCTTGTTTCTGATTTAATATAAAAATGTCTATTGCAGAATGCATCAATGCCTCTTGAAGCCATTTCCATACTTTGTAATAATTCTGTGTCATTTGTTGTTCCAGCTATTCCCATCATTGTTTTTAATGTTGATAAATCACCGTAACTGTTTCCATCTAGTCTCATAAACTACTCCTCCAGTCTCCGATAGGACAGTTAAGAACTCCGTCTGAGTTTTCATCAAGAGGAGCCTGGCCACACCTGGGACAGGCAACGGGCCTCTTCATTCCTTCCTCTCGGAGTTCTTCTCTGTTCTTATCAAGAATTGCTTTTAATTCTCGGTATCCCATTCTTACATTTGCCTTACGATAACTTCTACTATTCCACCTTTTGCATTTCCAGCATTGGCCACGACTAAATCGTAACTACCAGCTTCGATAAATACTTTAAAGTAAGTAGATAAAGCTGGAACCGCATAGGTATCTGTAGTTTGTGATAGGTTTGCACCTGTTCCTGTTAATATGTCTACTCCATAGCTATCTGACATAGTTAAGTCATAATTATCAGAAGGTTGTGTACCACCAGCATCAGGAAAGTAATGAACCGATTGTATTTCTCCCTGTATCATTGGAATTGCATCTACATCAACATCTCCACTAGCATCAGAGAGCCAATCCATAGTATATTTTACCATTGAACCGTTTTTTGTTGTTGTTGTTGTTATACTACCAGCCATTAATTACCTTCCTTGACTTCTGTTTTTTTAGGTCTACCTCGTTTCTTTGTAGTTGTTGCTTTCGGTTTTGACTTAGGCTTAGAAGAAGATTTAGTACGATTTGACCCATACTTAACTTCAACTGGCTCTGTTCTATTTGAACCGTATTTTACTTCTACTGGTTTTGTTCTATTTGTTGACATAATTACCTACCAAATTGAATGCATCTTATCCAGTCAAGTGTCATAGTCTTGGCCGCGGCCGCACCTGTTAAATATTCAAAACTGACTCTCATTTCAGTTGATGGAATATTTGCAGTATGTGTTGCTACAGATGAACCGTTGATAAAGAATTCAACATTAGAACCGTTATAATAAAATTCTAGCTCTACAAAAGTATTGTCTGCAAATGTGGCAAGGCTATCGCTTTGTGTTTCTGAACTTCCAGACTCTGTGACTGCAGAAATTCCTGTGCCACCATCTAGACATTCAAAATATATACCATTCGCAGTGCCTCCTAATAATGCAGTATCAGTAACTGATAAACCTACTAAGAAATCTGACTGAGTAGCCTCATTAGAAGCTATTTTAGTTCCGAAGTATAATTCATTGCCTGATGTCTTAAATGACTCGCCAGCTAGCTGGTACGAACCACCATCATTCTCATTTGCCGCCGTTGTTATTAAAACTTGACCTCCACTTGCATCTGTCTGGGCTATCGTGGTATTACCACTTCCAGCTTCTACAACAGTTGTAGTGTATTCAGTAGGGTCACCTGTGGTGTCATCAATAGGGAATTGAGTAAAATCAGTTATGTATTTAACTACTCCCTCTCCTACTGCATCTAATATTCTTTTTCTGTGTGTGGACCAATATGCGAGATTCCCGCTTATTCGTCTTGCATGTACTTGTGCCATCGATATTACTCCTTATCTTGAATATCGCTTATTGCGATGGCTTTTTTATGTTTTGGTTTTTTTATTTGTTTATGCCTTGCTGGAAACGGCATGGATTTAATTTCTGAGTGTTTAAATGAATCTTTAGGAGGTTCACTTTTGTTATCAACTTTACCATTATTAATTAAATCCATACCTAATCCTTATAATCCTTACGGAGTTACATAAACTTTGGAACCAGCCGTGGCCGCTCCATTTCTTTGTTTTTGTTTGTACTTTGAACCAAACCTAACGATGAATGCAGTCACATTGTCTGTGCCTGAATTTCCTCCCTCGGCTACTGTTAAAGCGATTGTTTTGAATCCATTATCTGTATCCAAATCTTCTGCTCTAATGTCAATAATTACAAAATCGCCATCTGCATCTACAGGTGAATCTGAGTCATAATTTGAACCTGAACCTGATGTGGTTAGGTCTTTACTAGATGTCCCGCTGGTATCTGTGGCTTGTAGCAGTTTACATGTGTCTAGGTCATCGCTTGAATCCCAGGTGCCAATTTCAATATAAGCAAATGCTCTATCGAACCCTTCCATTGAAACATAAGATGTAGTGGCAGATGTGCCTCCTATATCTGAGGTTTCAAGTAATGTTACTGCAAAATCTTCTGAACCTTTGTAGTTCATAATAATACCTCCTAGTATTAACTTCTTGTTGCTAATGCGACGAATGGACTCAAAGTGTTTGAACCTTGTTCAGGTGTCACCGCTGAGTCTAACCAAGGTGCTCCGTCTATTCTTTCTGTAAATCTCCAGACAGTTTCGCCGTTTGCAAATCTGTAATGTGGAGATGAAGCAATGCTGACTCCCATTCTGTCACCTATCACATAATATGATAAGTCACAATACATGATGTCTCCCACAGTTCCGAGAGTTTTCATGTGCTCTGACAGAATTACTGGTCTGCCGAATATAGTTGCTGGAACTCCTTCGGCCGCATTGTTAATCCATATAGCTGAACCACCTGTACCCACATTAAGAGCCATGGTCATCAGCTGAGGAAGTGTGTCTGGATGAGCAAGCCATACTGTATTGTTGTGAGATTTAGTGAACATTCTTGAATACATCTTCACTAGGTTCTCGTACACAATCGTTGTAGCCGCCTGTCCAGTTTCTTTACTTACTGATATCAGAGCATCAGAATTAAGGATTCCTAATGGGTCTCCAGCTCCTGTACCATTGATGAAGGATTTATCTTCGTAGAATCTAATCGCATCACCAAACATACCTACAAGTAAGGACTCCAGAGCAATAGCCGAATCAGCTACTAACTCATCACTTGCTTGTGTGTATCCTGTTAATTTTTTAGCAGTTAATTGTAGTTGACCAAAATCTGGCTCACTAGCAGTATAACTACCAGCCTCTTCGGCCCAATAAGCAATAACACCGCCGTGAATACTGCTTGCATGGCTAGTATCTTTCACGGTTGGGATTGTTACAGTATTTGAAGCCATTGGAATGACTTTGGCTCGTGGCCTTATTACTGCATCTTCTACTGCTAATTTTAGTAATTCATTTCTGTATTCTTCTGGAACTAAAAAGCCTCCAGCTTCTCCAGACCCTTCATTTAATGCTTTTAATCTAGGGTCATCTCCTCCACCTACAGATTTCTGATAAATAGATTGAGCAAATTCACCGAATGATTTAAATTTACCATTAGCATCTTTAGCCTTTTTATCTTCATCAGAAGTGTCCATTGGTAGTCTTTGAGAAGGCACATTTGATTTTAAAACTTCTTCGACTACTGCTTTTGTATCATTAGCCATCTCTGCTTTAAGTTCTTCAAACTGCTTCTCGGATATGGTTGATTTTGTTTCATCTTCCATCTTTTTCACCTTCTTTGTTTAATTTAAGTTTTTTAATTTCGTTTAATCCAGCATTAACACCTGCTTTAATAGCATCAGCAATAGTATAAGTATTTTTTGATTCCATATTTTTAATGATGTTAACTGCTTTCATTAAATCTTCTTTTTCTTCTTTTGTAAAAGTAGCAAGATTTAAATTGCGATTTTCCTCGTCACCGTACTCATCTGAATTATCTTCTTCTTCTTCAGCTGGATTCATTATCTCATCGTATTCTTCGTGAGTTGAACACGGCATATAAATAGTGTTTCCGTCTTGGTCCATTGAATGTGTACCAACACAACCTATTTCTTCTGCTCTTGATGATGCTTCCTCTTCAGTAGAGAACATATCTTCACCTGGAACTGGTGCCTTCTTTTCCTCTTCATCCAATCGATTAACAATCCTTTCGGCCCATTGCTGAGCATCCATTCTTCCTTCTCGCTGGATTGTACCACCCCAGAGTAGCCATGCAACTTGGCCAGGTGTCGGCCTATCTGATTCTCCAGACAGATATTCATCTGCTCTTGGTGATTTCAAATCGCCTTCATGCCTCATAAACCAGGCTGACATTCTTCTTACTTTGCTTTCACTAATCTCTCCATTTGCCATTAATCTAGCTTCTCTTTTAGTTTGGTCCGTTAAACCGTCTCCAGCAAACTCCTGTAAATCTAATCCTCTTTGAGCATTAGACTGGATATAATCTGGTGGTTCTGGAACTTGTTTATGCTCTGTATCAGGAAATAATTCCTTTGCAATCTCTTCTGCAATTGGATTCAAACCTTTGCTTCGCATTGTAACAAGAGAATCTCTGTTTGATGGTATAGTGACTTGTGAAATTTCTAGTAACTCTACATCTGTGTAAGTTCTTCGAGGATTATCTTTGCCATCGCCTTCTTCATAGTCATTCGCAATGAATCCCACAGAATATGCTGATTTACCTGCTTTAGCCAACTGGTAACCCCAGTCTGCTTCTGCATTTCCTTTGTCAATATAGTACTTTGCAGTACCTTCTAAGCCTTGGTCTGTTAGTTCTAAACTAACCCATTCGCCTATTTGACGAGTTAAATCATTGTATTCATGAGAGGATATAAGAACTGGATGAGTCATAAAATCATCTAATGTCTTACCCCAGGCCGAAGCAAGTATAACTTCTCCGTCTCTGTCCATTGATTCGGTTGAAACAACTGCTTTGATTAAACCATTTTTGTCATCAATTGCTTTTGTTTCAGCTCTATAACTTTTGAATATCTTTGATTGTTGTGATTTAGCTCCACAGGACTCCTCTGTTTTTTCTTTTAAAGTAGTACAGTAGGCTTCTGGATTTTCTTTATCAGAATTATCCAGCACACAAGCTTCAAAATCTTGATACTCACAATTTGCACCGAAAGGCATATTTTACCTCATTTACAATTTAATTTTTACGGTCCTTTTTTAAAACAAAAAAAGACCTGTTCTTCAAGTTCGGTAAACTTAAAAAATCGGTCTTAATAACTCTCGATTTCGTATTGGTGTCTAGCACTCTAACGATATTTATTTGCTTAAAATTATAATATAGCTAGAATATAGTTGTCAAGATGCCTCCAGGTTGCGATATTTCGTCTTTATTTAAAAAAGTAAAGGATACATACCCTTGCATTAACTTGACATCTGTCGAGATTAATACAAATATAGAAGCATTATTAATTAAATTAAGGAGAAAGTTTTGAGTACCGAAAAGAAAACATCTTGGAACAAAGAGGCTTTTGGCTTAATGAAAGATGCAAAGTTTATCGAGGCTGGGTATGTAAATAAAACCTTAGCTAAGAAAATCAAATATCATTTTGAGGATTCAACAATGTATCTTTTATTTAAACTAAGAGATGGTAGTGACCTTTACCTATATCCTTCATATGACGACGAAGGGAATGGAGCTGGCTCGATGTTTGGATTTAACAAACACACATCAGGCAACTTTAACTTAGGATTACCTGTTTGCGACTTTGAATCAATCAATAAACAATTTTAAAACTAATTAAACATAAAAGGACCCTCTTTGTAAAAGAAGAGGGTTTTTTTATTCTGTAAATTTAACTTCTTTTTTACATCTATTGCAATACAAACTTACAGTACCTAGTAATTTCTTAGCTAATAATTTGTCACAATCTGGACATCTTGCTTCTTGCAATGGATATTGATATTCTTCTTTGCTTTGCGGGCCAGCTGGAGCAGATTTTCTTGTAATATCAATTGTATTTGTACTTCTTTCCTCTACTGCATCAACATCCAGCACTTCTGTCATCGTGCATCTGCAATTAATGTTTTCCTCTGGAGCACTGCCTTGGCCAGGTGCCATCATACTGTCGTATCCAACAATAAAAGGCTGGTCAAGAGGTTGTTTCTGTCCATCTGCTATAACATGAGTATCTCTAGTTGCTTCGTCGATTGCAGACAACCATTCTTTTTGAGCAACTACTTCGCTTTGTTTTGCTGACTCTAGGTGTCCTTGATTCAATGCAGACAATGTTTCTGTTCTAGCTATTGTTCTTGCTCTATCAATACCAAATTGTGTTAAACCGCTAATCTCTTCAGAGATTTCATCTAAAGATTTACCAGCACTTCTTCCAGCAAGCAATGTAGCCTGTACTGCTCTTCTAGTAGTGGAGTTAATGCCTTGAGCATATCTTAAACTACTTGATTCAATCCAGTCATCAACCTCTGGAGATTGACCATTGAAATCATAATCAAAAGAAAGAGTCTGTTTAACACTTCTTTTTAATCTTTGATTTGCCATATCAACAATTTCTCTTTTAGTGTCCTCTCCTCCTCGTATTATTGCCTTTCTATAAAAAGGTTTAATTGATTCTTTAAAAGTTTCAATCCATTTAGGCTCGTCTATCACTTGGTCATCAGGTTTTCTGTTTATGTTTTTTAATATCTCTTCTTTTTGTTCTTTTAAAGTAGATGATATTTCTTTTCTGAATCCTTCCTGTAAATTTTCGTATTGTTCTACAAATCCTTTCCATCGATACTCTTTATAATCTTGTTTAGCATCAATTGAAGTCTCTACAGGTTGAAGTTCTTTTTGTCTGGTAACATTTTCAGGCATAGATGCTAATGGCATCATAAAAACATCTCCATTTCTAACTTCTCCCAGCCCAACAAGATGACGGGCCTCGTTTCTAGTTATGTATCCAGACTTAAAGCCTTGGTCTGCAACAGATAAGTTTCTAGCTACATCTTCTGGCACTGGAGAATCAAAATCAAAGTAAAATTTCTCACCGAACATCGGCACAAATTGCTCATTCACTTTTGCTCTAATTCTTTGTAGCCTGGGTTTTAAGACCCATCTTGCAAATGTATACTCAGCCGCCTCGGCATTGGCTCTGTTCACAGACTCACTGATTCCGAGTATGTGCATCGGCATACCATATGCTCCTAATATCACATCACGATTCATTAACCTTAATTGTTGAAATTGCATATCTTTTTGACTGATTGTTTTCTCTTGCCAGCTGGCTCCTCCTTCTAGAATTGCCACTTTGTGACTTCTGGAGACTCCCTGATGTTGTTGATTCCACTGGTATCGCAATCTTTCATACTGACTATCGGTTAAAGTTCCTTCAAACTGAATCACACCTGCTGGTTCGGCTGAATTTTGAAAGAATGACTTGTTATATTGGCTACTAAACTTTTCAGCTTCAATATCAGACATGATAGAGGCTATCGGTGATTGGCCTCGATATGGGTTGCTGGGATTTGGCATTTTAATATGAATAATATCTGATTTTTCAAGAGGTATTTGAGTCTGTCCATTAACATAAACATATCCAGCAATATAATCGTTTGAGTGTGGAACAACTTTTATTTTATTTGGATTGATTACCCAGAGCTCTGCGGGCCTGTTTGCTCTGTCTTTAATGATTAGCCAGAATGCTTCTCCAGTCAAATCAATAAAGGTTTGTGTTTGCTCCATCATTTCCATACCAGTGTGGTATTCGTTAACAAAATCAAACAATGACAAAATAGGATGATTAATAATCTCTTCTCTTTCTTTGTTATCTTTTATCTGGTACAATTTCCAGTTTGTTTCAGCTACTGCACTTGCAATACGAGAGACACATGCAAAGACCCATCCAACCTGACCATAAGCAGAAACATAATCACTTGGAGTTATGTTTGATAACTGTCCTCCCAGCGAATAAGGCTGAAACATTGCTTCATCCATGCCTGGTGCCTTCTCTTCTGTTTTTAAAAATGGATTTATTTTGTTATACCATGCCATATCTTACTCCTTATAGCCATCTTATGCTGGGATTCCCAGCACCTGATAATTCTGTTAATGCCCAAACCAATGCATCGAGCCTGTCTGGAGACTTTTCTCCAGATGTAGCTTCCCAATTACACAATTGGTCCTCTAAAGATGCAAACTTACCCACATGATGAACTTTTCTTTGTTCGTATAAGGCCGCTATTGGCTCGGCCCTTGTTCTTTTACCACGACTTGCATGAACAGACTTGTAAGGAACATCCTCTGACTCTGTTCTTAAAGTATGCTCCACGAGCTGACCTCCATTGTTCACTTCTGCAATAACTCTGTCGCATTGATATTGATTAAACATTTTTATTACTTTTTGTGACCATCCAGCTGGAGAGTATTTTCCACTTCCATCATCTAAAACATAAAACTTTCCATTTGAATCTTTACCAGCTACAATAATGCCAGTTTCATCGCTGTTTTTATTTGCCGTTACGGCTGGGTCAATGGCAACGACGACTCTTTCCATTTCCTCTGGGGCCCGTCCTAGTCTGGATTCATCAAACCAATCTCTCTTCCATAAAGCTCCTTCGGATTCTTCTAGTATCTCTGCATAAATTTCTTGCAATCCAGTTCGTGTGTTTTCATATTTAGCTAAAATTGAATCAAAGAATTGTTGATTAAGATTATCTTGATTTTCGTAACTACTTCCTCGTGTGATTGTTGATGTCTTTGCTTCTTTTAATGCAATTAATAATTTTATTGGTTTAGGAGTTGTTGTCACACACACCTGGGGTTTGCTTCCCAGCCTCAATCCAAACATTAAGTTATCCCATGTGTCCTCTGGATATTCCCAGCTAGCCAGCTCATCACACCAAGCCGTATCAAACTGACTTCCACGAAGTTGGTCTGGTTCATAAGAGGAGAATGTTTGAGCAATGGCTCCATTAGGCCAGGTAACTCTTCTTTTTGAAGGTTCGTATCTTGGTTTATTCCAAGGTGGAGAGATACTTATCAATCCAGACTCTCCCTCAATCATTACATCTCTACAATCAGCTGGAGTCTTGCCGATGAGTGCGATTCTTTTTGATAAACCGCTCTCTACTCTTTCACGAACCCACTCTGCTCCTGTTCGTGTCTTGCCGAATCCTCTTCCAGCTAAAATTAACCATGTGGTCCAATCACCCTCTGGAGCTATTTGTTTTGCTCTAGCATTAAGAGGACTTCTCCAATTAAATAATTCTTTTATTGCCTCTTCTTCAGTTAACTTCTTGGCTTGCTGGAGTATCTGTGACCCTTTCGCTTCGTTCAATGAACTTCCTTATCTTATCTTCTAATAAATCATGAGGTTTTTCATCTTTATCCCAAACGATAGTTTGATTTCTAGCATCAATCATTACATCTGAGGTTTTTAGGTCGGTCCCATACAATTCACGAAGGTCTTTAATTACCTTCCTTGAATATTCAGCTGATTCTACATCTCCATCACCGTCGAATGCTTTCTTATAGAATTTAGTGAGTAGTCTTTCAAGACGAGTGCCTATTAAAAGTCTTACTTTCTCGGTGTTTTTTTGCCATGCATCTTCTGTTTGTTTTAAACTTTCTGCAAGGTCTCTTTTCACAGTGGCCAGTTTTATATCCAGAGCCTCGGCTATTCTGGGTTCATCCCATCCAGCAAGTTTCAGTTCAAGAACCTGGTTTTGTCTCGTTTTCTTTGCTAATGTTCGATTGCTGGACATTAATGGCCTTCTTTCCTGTAAATTCTTCCCATCTTTTTATAATAACATCACAATAATGTGTGTCAATCTCAATACCATAACATATTCGGCCTGTTTTTTCACTTGCAATTAGTGTAGAGCCTGAACCCAAGAACATATCCAGCACGATATCATTTGATTGAGTACTGTTCATAATTGCCTTCTCTACTAAAGCGACAGGCTTCATGGTTGGATGAAGTTTATTGACTCGAGGCATATCAAATTGCCACACATCTCCTTGATTTCTAGCTCCAGTCCAAAATTTATTATGTTTAAGATGATATTTGTCGCCTCTCCATCCATATAAAATAGATTCGTACTGTCTCTGGTAGTCACTGGCTCCCATTGTGAATTTATTTTTAGCCCAAATAACATAATCAGACCAGTGTCCTCCAGCATTAGTGAAGGCATTGTAAAGATTATGCAATTCCGATGAGGACATGCAAATATAAATCCCTCCCTCACATCTTTCGAGTATTCTTTCGCACATTTGTTCTAAAAAGGAATAAAAATCACTTCCCAGGTTGTCATTTGCTATGAATCTTTTCTCTTTGTTGTTATATTTTTGTCTTATGTTCTGTAAAATCGTGTCGCCGTAATTAACATTGTATGGAGGGTCTGTAAATATCATTTTAGCTGGATAATCTCCATCAAATAAAATTTTATACGACTCTTCTTCTAGTGAATCACCGCAATAAAGTCTATGCGGGCCAAGCTCCCAGAGGTCTCCAGGCTTTGTCACGGCTGGTACATCTTCAGGGACAGTATCTTGGTCAATTTCTCCTGTTGTTCTTTTTAATAACTCATCTGAAATTACACTCATCTGAACATCAGGCAAGGATATATTTTCCAGCTCTGGAATTTCAATATCATAGTCAATTAAAAATTCTAATAGGCCCTCTGAAGATATTTTTTGAAATTTACTGTTGATTCCTAACAAGATTCTTCCAGCCTCGTGCTCATCCTTTGCTTCGATTTCTACAATCGGTATCTCTGGGATGTCCCAGCCTTCATCGGCCATTTGTTTCAAGACAAAAAGACGACCGTGTCCATCCATTATCTTGGCTTGCTCCAGAGATTCGCCATCAGGCAATTTATTCCAAACAAATACAGGAGCGGTCCAACCTAATTCTGCGATTTCTTTCTTTAATTTCTCGGCATTTTGTTTGCTCATCTTTTTTAAGCTACCTTGAAACTCTTCCAGCTCGGTATATGGCATTGTACCACTACCCTTACATTTTATGATTATTGATTTAGTATTTTCCATTCATGAATTGTTAATCTGCAATTATTGTTCTGACAGATGGATGTAAATGTTTAGTAAAATCATGGATTGGAACAAGTAATAGTTTTGAATCCATCCTGTCTCCTCCATGCACTGTTTTAATTTGATTTAATTCCAACATTCTTTCGATAATTTTCTTTAATTTGCTTACTGGTAACAAAAAAGAAAAGCAAATCTCATCTGTATCCGAATCGTAAAAAGCATGAAGCCAAAAATCAGCCTGTGTCTTAGACAACCCGCTGGGATTTCCTTTAAATGCTACCTCGATAGCAAAGTTACCTGTTTGTTTCCATCTATCTCTTTCGGTTTTGATTTCCAGCAAGCCTTTATTCGCAAGAACTCTCTGGAGCCTGGATTCCATCTCCTGACCAAAGCCTAAATCGATGTCAAATTTAAAATCATCGTTAAATATTTTGCCACTCATTGTGTTACCTCAATAAAATTATAACATGTTATGCAAGATTAAACTAACTCGAAGGAAGTTTTAAAGTTACCTCTGTCACATTCCCAATCCCGTCAGTAGTTCTTACTAGCTGGCCCCATCTTGTTCGATATCCGACTAAATTTTGCAATCCAGTTCCCTTCCCATCAAACAATGCGGTGTCAAATAAAACAAAAGTCATGCCTTGAAACTGAATCATGTCTCCTTGCTCCAAAGAAATATGCTTAACTCTAAGTTTGTCGAGCATCCTTCTGACTAAATTGTCTTTATAAAAGTCATTACTTCTTCTGTTCGTCTCCCAGTAACAAGCCCAATACTCTTCTTGCATGATTCTCTCTATCGACTCTAACGACTTTGTTAAATCATTAATGCTAAAAGCAGTTTTTTCTGCACACAACTCTCCCAGCAACTCGTGAGTACTAAAGAACTGGTTACCACTGTCCCATCCAATACTAGAAAGTATCTCAACATCTTCTCTCCACTTACTCTTACTCCTAAAGCTCTCCAGCTTGTAGAAAATTTTAACTCCTCCATAGCCACGAGCCATAACGGGCCTGCTGATTTCTGCATCATTGATTTCTCGATAGTAGAAACCATCAGGCAATGGTTTTGTAGTCATATCATCTCCCATGATAAAATTGATAATACCTACATTATACCTTCCTACATTGTCAATTGGAACCTGTATTGCTCCCTTCTTCTACGGCATATAAAGCATGCTCTATAAGCAGGATTACATTGTCAAGTGATATTGGTAATTTTAAAATTTATAAAAATCCTGTTTAGCTTTGTATTGCGATTATCGACAGAAATACGACACCCCTCCCTATATGCTGGTATATCAGCTAATAGGGCATTATAGGCTATTATCGGCTTACTCGCCTGGTTGGTCCTAGTCTGGAGGACTTGGAGTACTCTCTGGACACATAAGATGGCTCGACTCCTACGGCTTGCACGAATCTAGAGCCATATAGGGTCTGGAGCCAGGCTGGTCCGTACTCCTTTAAGGCTCCTCGTACCACCTCGCCGATAAGCTGGATGATGTTTCGTTGAATATGTTTATCAGAAGAATCACCGATTAAATTTTCAGTTGGATGTAAATCTTTCCAGGTGGACACAGGCAGGTGATGCCGAGGGATTGGTCCCAGCTTCCTCTCCCAATCGATGCGAAGCAAACTATTAATATTTTTTTGTCTGGACTTCCATTTATCATTCAGCGAGCATTCTGTGGTTACTCCCTTCGATAGCTTATTACTCTTAACACTGTTATCATTCATAATCCTCAGTATAATAACATATATATATATATATATATATATGTTATACCTATATGTATATATGTTATAAGGCATTTGGAATTTGAAATAGAAGCATTTAAGATTGGTATGATTGTATCTCTATCTACTTTAATACTTAACATGTTAATTAACAATGCTTAACAAGTTAAACAATGTTACTGCTAAAGATGCATGATGTTAACAGGAGTAGTAGATTAGAAGAGTGTTTGTTGTGATGTCCTTCTTAAACAAAGGTCTAGATACTCTTTACCTATATCGATACCGATGCTTCTCATGCCGAGGAACTGGGCCGCTTCTAGAGTGGTACCAGAGCCAGCAAATGGGTCAAGAACAACACCGCCAGGTGGACATCCTCCCTTAATACAATTGAGTGGAAGCTCTTTAGGGAACACCGCAAAGTGAGCCTCTTTGTATGGTTTGAGATTAATACTCCAAACGGACCTTTTGTTTCGTTCCAGCTTATCAACATCCTGATGAGTACCTGTCCCATTGTATTGAGACTCAGAACCATAAACCGACGAACCTCGTTTGCCATCTCCAGAGAATCCCTTTGCACTGTTCCAAGGCCCGCTAACGGCCTCTTCTTTTAATGCCTCCTGATTGTAATAATACTTCTCTGACTTACTTAATAAAAAGATATACTCGTGTGCTTTGGTACATCTATCCACGACACTTTCAGGCATTGGATTAGGTTTGTGCCAAATGATATCCTGTCTTAGATACCAGCCAGCACTCTGCAATCCGAATGCTAATCGCCAAGGGATACCAATCATGTCTTTCTTTTTAAGGCTGGATACTCCCTCGTGCCTGTGACTTACATAACTATCACCGATGTTAATCCAAATCGTTCCATCCTTTGTTAACACCCTTTTAATCTCTTCAAATATATTAACCATCCTGTCAATGTACTGCTCTGGGGTTATCTCAAGGCCAACCTGATGGTCAACTCTCTTTGCACCGCATGACTCGCAGACATCTCTAAAGAAATACTTACCTACATCCTTTTTATCAAACCCTATCTTTGCGGTTGCAGATGGTACATACTCTGGCTTGTGATTACAATTAGGGTCTCCTTCACTCCAGGTTGCAGTACCATAGTCTCGCAAACCGAAGTAAGGTGGAGAAGTAACAACACAATTAACAGACTCATCTGGTAATGTTTTGATAACATCAATGTTGTTGCCTAGATATAAATCTACTTTGTTATTCGTTGAATAAAGGTATTTATTCAAAGCATCTCCTTTATTGGTTTGACATCTGTATTATACCATCTACCTTGCTGGATGTCGATTGGTTTTTATGAGGGGCTTATAGACCTTGACCAATGTCGAGATACCCTTTAGTATGTAAGTATTATTAAAGGAGGACATTATGAAAGAGGTTAGAACAAGAGACTTTGAATTAACCAATCTTTTGTGGTCTGCATTCTGCGAGCTTTGTGACATCTCGCTTCCAGCGGGAAGTATCGCAAGACCCTTCGCAATTGGAGGAGGATTCATGTATTGGTGTAAATCATGCGATGCAAACAACCATCCAATCGAGGAGGAAGAATGACTGAAACAAAAGAAAAACTGGTAAGATGCGAAGTCTGTGACGAGTTTGAACACCTGAATTCAGTCATCTTCAGACCCATTCTAATGATGAGAGACGAGCATAATTATGCCGTTTGCGAGTCATGTGAATGTGACAACAAAGGAGGATGCAATGATTGACAAATCTCAATGGGAATTTGACTACGAACCTCCAATCATAGAACCTAAACTTCCAACAAAGGAAAGCGAGGAGAAAAGATTGGCACAGGATTGTATTCAAGGATTGCCAAATTGCAAATGCAAATGCAGAGATGAATGGATAAGCCATGACCTTTATCAAAGAGATAGCGGTTTATGGAACGATTTCTATTTTTGCTCAAGATGTAAAGCAACAACACAGGTAGGATAAATGAAAAAAGAAACAAAGAAAGGGATGGAGGTTGCAAAACCTTCATCCCAAAGTAAAAGAAAACTTAATTTAAAAAAGCTCCAGATGGATGCACATAATGATTATATGCAAGACAAATGGAAGCAAAAAAGGTACAATCGATGATTATGAAAGAAATTCCGATGTATACAGTTGGAACAGGTAAAGGAGATGGGTACATGAATTGCTGGAGTTGTGGAGAGAGGATGACGATTGTAGAGGTGTCTCGCAATGAATATAAAGGCCCTACTTTAAGAGAATCACACCGAATTATAAGGTGGTGTGATAAATGTGTCCCAGCTGAATTAAATCAATAATAAGCTAAAACAGATTTACATAAGTAAACACAATACATTATTGCTCCCAGTAATAAGACCAATTTAACATCATTACCCATCTTTCTCCTCTTTGTCATCTATTATTTGTATTAACAAATCTAAAATCTTTTTATGTACTCGCATTTTTTCGACATGGTCTCTAACTTGTAAATTGTTTAAAAAATAATCCCAGGCACCAGCATTAATAAATGCTTGGTCCTTCTCATCTGGAGTCAATCTTCTTGATATTGCATGCATTTTAATCACGGCCTTTTCAAATTGGTCTTTGTTTTGAGCATTTTGAACCAGCCAGATAGCCAAATGCATTATATCTACATTG
>CETC01042312.1_pt1 | contig 19606 bp, 16 predicted proteins | sample 326911 | NCBI WGS metagenome assembly CETC01 (sample SAMEA2622694, study PRJEB7988) | marine metagenome | isolation source: saline water (ENVO:00002010), including | reverse complement strand
TGGGCGCACGTCGAGCCAGCTCGATGGAGGCGGTTTTGATCAGCATGTTCAACGCCGCCTTGGACGCGCGATAGGCATACCAGCCACCCAGCCGATTATCACCAATGCTGCCGACTTTGGCAGAGAGCAAGGCCATGGCGCCCTGAGGATCCAGCAGCGGCAGGAAATCGCGCAGCAACAGCGCCGGCCCCAGCGTATTGACCTGAAAAACCGCCTGCAGGGCGTCTGCATCCAGTGCTGACAGGCTCTTTTCCGGCCGGATGCCCGGGCGATGGAGCAAGCCGCTGCTGACGATGATCAGGTGGTACGGCGCGTGCTGTGCAACGGCCTCAGCAGCCCGGGGAATGGAGGCTGCATCTTCCAAATCCAGCGAGGGACTGCTGTTGCGGCTCAAGCGCGTCACCAGCGCACACCCCGGATCAGCTTCAAGCGCATCACAGAAGGCCTGACCCAGCGCGCCGCTGGCGCCGATGACCAGTGCGCGATACCCGTTGCCGAATGATTTAAGCGCTGTCATCAGTTCTGGCGACGGAAGAACAGCGTTACCTGGCCCAGCTCGACGCCGAACTTCAGCATGCTTGAGCGGTTGATCAGGGTGTCTTCGTCCATCAGGTACATCCAGTCGTCAAAGGTCACCACATAGGTAGTGTCGTCGACCGGCAGGTTGAGTTGGTATTGCCAACGCAGGGCGTTGCCCGCCAGTTCACCGATGGCTTCGCCGACCACGTCATCAGCGGTACCGCGCCAGCGGTCGGTGCCATCCGGGGTCAGGGTCCAGACCCGCTGCTGGGTGGTGCCGTCGCTGTAGAGAAAGCGCTCATCGAGAATCAGGCGATCGCCGTCGCGTTGGCTGGTGATGTCGACATGGAAGCGCTTGATGACCTGACCGCTGCGGTCCTGGAAGATGCCCCAGGCCTCGACGGGCCGGTCGAAGAAGCTGATCAGATCCAGTTTCGGTTGTTCGCCTGCATAATCCTGCACCGTGACGCTGCCGCAGCTGGCAAGCCACAGACAGCAAAAAAGCACCAGAAGCCGTTTCATGTTCCACCTCGTATTCGGGTCAAGATTGCCTGATACCGTTAACCACGCCAACGCGCCAGGGCGTGGCCGGACGAGCACCGGGCGCTAACGACGAATCCTATACGTAATATTTGTGATGTACAGTATTTGGATAACTTTTACCTGTACCTTTATCGGCACAAACCCGCGCGATGGTTGTTTTACCGGGGATGGCGTGAGGGCAGGAAAGCCGTAGAGGCGAGGTTGTACAACGGCCTGGCAGCGAGCTGAAAGCGAGGAGCGGGGTGACCGTCAGCGAGGCTGACGGTCGGGAGTGGCAACGACAGGGCTTACTGGCGTTCGAGGTGCTTGGCGTGCATCTGGCGCAGACGTTCGCTGCCATCTTCGGCGTGGGCAGACAGGGTGGTCATGAACAGGGCAGACAAGGTCAGGGCAATCAGGTATTTCATCGGGGATTCTCTCCGGGCTGTGCGCGGTGACCGTCACCGCATTACCCGGCTACGATAGGGCACTGCCGGCAACCGCCGGATGACCCGGGGATTACAGTGTTGTCATGTTGCGATGAGCGCAAACACCAGTTCAAAGCGCACGCCGTCGTCCTCGTTGGCGACGCTGGCGTGGCCACCATGCTGGCGCATGATCGCCTGCACTATGGCCAGTCCCAGCCCGCCGGTGCTGCCCGGCGCACTGCGCGAGGGGTCAGCCCGATAAAAGCGGTCGAACAGGTGGGTCAGGTGGGGCTGTTCAATGTGGGCGCCCCGGTTGGTTACCGCAAGCACGCACTGGCCTTCGCTATGGGCGCTGCTGATGGTAATGTCGCTGCCGGTGTCGGCGTGACGGATGGCGTTGGCAATCAGGTTGGCAAGGGCTCTGGTCAGCATCTCCGGGTCGGCCTGCAGGCTTCCCTGGCAGCTGTTTTGCAGCCTCAGACCGCGCTCCTCGGCCATGTCCTCGAAGTAGTCGCACAGCCGTGCAGTCAGATCGTGCAGATCGACCGTTTGACGTTGCACTGCGGTGGTCGGTTGCTCACTGCGGGCCAGAAACAGCAGGCTATCAATCATTCTCGCCAGGCGTTCAAACTCCTCCAGATTGGACTCCAGCACCTGCTCATAGCGGTCGACCGAACGGGCCTTGCTCAGCACCTGCTGGGTCTGGCCTATCAGGTTGTTCAGCGGGGTCCGCATCTCGTGTGCCAGATCGGCCGAGAAGCGCATCAGTTGCTGATAACCCTCGTCTATCCGTGTCAGCGCCTGATTTAGGTTGTGCTCAAGCCCATCGAGTTCGGCGTAGGTGCTGCCGGTGTGCAGGCGGGTGTGCAGCCGAGCGGTATCCAACTCGGCGGCCTGTGCCGCGAGTTGGCGCAGCGGGCGCAGACCACGACGGCTGATCAGGGCGGCAAGCACAAAGCTGAGCAGGCCTGCGCAGAGCAGGGCGAGGATCAGATTGTTGCGGTAGGCCGCCAGCATATTCTCGCGCTCGCTGAGCAGGTGCCCGGCCACCAGCGTCAGCGTCTGGCCGTGGATAGGGCTTTGCTGGGTAACCAGTCGGTAGGATGGCTCACCCGAGCCTTCGTGAAAATGCGGCTCCGGGCCGGCGTGCAGATCCGGTAACGGCAGTTCGCGAGGATTGATGCTGATCAGCACCGTGCCGCGGCTATCAAGCACCCAAAGGAAATGCTCGGTGTTGCCGAGCATGTTGGCGTACAGCTCGGGTCGTGCCCGCAACGCCTGTATATCCGCCGCGTCGCGCAGCAGGTTCGCCATGCGGTCGAGCCGTCCGAGCAGGGTCTGGTCATCGCGCCAGGCGATTTCCTGCTGCAGCGAGCGGTACAGATACAGACCGATGCCGCCGAGCACCAGCAGGCTGACCAGTGCGAAGGCCAGCGCAAGGCGCAGGCTGAGGGAGCGACGCCAACGGTTCATGGCGCCTCGTCCAGCTTGTAACCCATGCCGCGTACGGTGTGAATCAGCTTGAGATCAAACGGGTCATCAAGCTTGGCGCGCAGACGGCGCACGGCAACGTCAACCACATTGGTGTCGCTCTCGAAATTGATATTCCAGACCTCCGATGCGATGCGGCTGCGCGACATGACTTCACCGGGGTGGCTGACCAGCAACTGCAACAGTGCAAATTCGCGGTTGGTCAGATGAATGCGCTGGCCCTGGCGGTGTACCTGTCGCCGCAGAAGGTCGACCTGCAGGTCCGCCAGCCGGTAGAACTCGACCTCACGCAGGGGTGCCCGGCGCAGCAGGCTGCGCACGCGGGCCAGCAGTTCGGCATAAGAGAACGGTTTGACCAGATAGTCGTCGGCCCCCAATTCCAGACCCTTTACCCGGTCCTCAACGCTGTCGCGGGCGGTCAGGAACAGCACCGGCGTATCGGCGCGGCTGCGGATCAGACGCAGCAACTGCCAGCCGTCCATACCGGGCAGCATGACATCGAGTATTACCAGGTCAAAACGGTCTTCTTCTATCAGATGGCGCGCATCAAGGCCGTTGAGCGCGATGTCGACCTGAAAGCCGGACTCGCTCAGTCCGCGTTGCAGGTACTCGGCTGCCTTGGGTTCATCTTCTGCCACCAGAATGCGCATCGTGTTCTCCTCCTTCAGGCTGACAGATTAGAGCCAAGCGCGCCGGATGCCCATTACAGAAGCGTAATCTGCCGGCAATGCTGCCGATGGCCTGGGCGCTGCAGGATGCGGCTGTGCTTGAGCAACCCAGGAGACTCCGCAGATGCACATATCCAAACCAGTCCTTGCGCTGGCCGTCGGCCTTGGCGCCGGTGCCGTGCAGGCCGAAACCGTTGCCATTGCCAGCCGCCCCGACCTCACGCTGTCACTGGCCAATCAACTGGCCGATGCCACGCTCGCGGCCTGCCACGCCCGGCAGCGAACCGCTGTGGTGGCTGTGGTCGACCGGTCCGGCCAACTGGTCAGCCTGCAGCGTGACGACAACGTAGGCCCGCACAACACCGTTGCTGCCCAGCGCAAGGCCTTTACCGCGCTGTCGACCAAGACACCAACGCTGCTGCTCGCCGAGCGAGCCCGAAGTAATGCCGATGCTGCCAACCTCACGACCCTTGATGAGCTGTTGCTGCTGGGTGGGGGCGTGCCCGTGCTGGTCGACGGCGCAGTCATCGGCGCGGTGGGCGTGGCCGGTGCTGGCGGCGCCGAAACCGATCAGGCCTGCGCCCAGAGCGCTATTTCACAGGTTTTCCCGGCGCAATAACGCGCATTTATCTCACTGTCTGGAGTTATGTTTATGAATCGTATCCTTGTTACCGCTGGCGCTGTGCTGCTGGCAACCATGAGCAGCCTGGCCGCCGCTGCGAACAACCCGCTCAGCGTTCACGTACTCAATCTTGAGAGCGGCTTGCCGTCACCGGACGTTCAGGTAACGCTGGAGCGTCTGCAGGGTGAGCAATGGCAGGCACTCAGCGAAGGTGTGACCAACGCACAGGGCCGCATTACCGGGCTGTATCCGGACGATCAGACGCTCACGGACGGCACCTACCGCGTGACCTTCAAAACCGGTGACTGGTTTGCGAAGCAGCAGGCCAAGACCTTCTTCCCGGAAGTGCCGGTGATCTTCGAGGTGGATGCCTCTGTACCCCATTACCACATCCCGCTGCTGCTCAGCCCCTATGGGTTCTCAACCTATCGCGGCAACTGAGCGATTGGTGCCCCCTGGGGCGCTGCCCGCCGGTAGCGCCCCAATCATTTGTTCTCTGAATAGCCCCTCAACAGCAGACTGACCAGTCCGGTAATTGGCAGGATCGTCCGCCTTGTGCCCCTTATCAGGGGAGCCAGCCTCTCTACAATGGGGTATCGCCGCGCTGCGCTTGGTGCGGTCATCGCATCGTTTACGTCCACCGATGCCGACAGGTGCCTCGCATCTGCGCGTCGGCCAACAACCATAACAGGGGCGAGCATGAGTCAGCGTGTGTTATCCGGTGACAGTGAGTACCTTAAAAGCGGCTACGCCAAGGCCTACCAGTCGACTGCGGGCAGTCAGGAGGCGGTCGATGCCGCCGAACTTGAGCGGCTGCATGCAGCACTATTGCGCGATGGCTATGTGATTCTGGAGCGGATTGTCCCCGAGGCACAGGTCGAGCAGATCAGTGCCGAGTTGCGCAGCCTGCTGCCCGCGCACTGCGGGCGCAACGATTTCGAGGGCACGCTGACCCAGCGGCTCTATGCGGTGATTACCAAGACCCTGGCCTGCAACCCGCTGGTGGAACATCCGCTGGTGCTGGGGTTGCTGGATCGAGTGCTGGCGCCGAATTATCTGCTGTCGCAGCTGCAGGTGATCAACATTCTGCCCGGCGAGCAGGCGCAACCGCTGCATCACGACGATGCCTTCTACCCGGTGCCGCGTCCACGTCCGCATTTCGGCGCGGCGACCATTATCGCGATGGACGACTTTACCGCCGACAACGGCGCAACCGTGGTGATCCCCGCCAGTCATACCTGGGACGGTCATGCGCCAACGCCCGACGACTGCGCCAGATCGATCCCGGTGATCATGCCCAAGGGTTCGATGGTGCTGTTTCTCGGCACCCTCTGGCATGGCGGTGGCGCCAACCAGAGCGCCGCGCCGCGTCTTGCCGTGACCGCGCAGTACTGCGAGCCCTGGGTACGTCAGCAGGAGAACTTCAGCCTTTCTGTTCCGCTGCCGCGCGCCCGCGAATGCAGTCCGCATATTCAGCGGATGCTGGGATATTCGATCCACCCGCCGTTCATGGGCATGGTCAACGGCATGCATCCCAGGCGGCTGCTGGAAGACAAGCCCAGCTGACCCACTCCTCACTCACTCCTGATCAAGAAGCAGTAACGCTATGGCTACAGACGGTCTGATTTATCCGCTTACCACACCCGCACTGGGCGCGACGCTGGAGGTGCAGCCGGGCGTGCTGTGGATTCGCATGCCGCTGCCGTTCAGGCTGGATCACGTGAACCTTTGGGCGCTGCGTGACCGAGATGGCTGGACGCTGGTCGATACCGGCGTCTGGACAAAGCAGGCGATGGCCGTCTGGGAACAGCTGTTTGATGAGGTATTGGGTGGCCTGCCGGTGACGCGCGTGATTTGTACTCACCGCCATGCCGATCATGCCGGTCTGGCCGGCTGGCTGGTCGAGCGTTTTGGCTGCGAGCTGTGGATGCCGCATATCGAATATCACGCCTGCAACGCGGCGCGGCTGCAGGGCCGGGAAGCCCCCGAGGTGGAGCTGGCGTTCTACCGTCGTGCCGGCTGGAATGACAGCGCGCTTGCTTACTGGCGCGACAACTACGGCGGTATCTCCAGCATGGTGCACCCGTTGCCCGAGCGCTTCCGCCGTATCGGTGACGGCGACGTTCTGAGCATTGGCGAGCACGACTGGCAGGTGATTGTCGGTCAGGGCCATACCGCCGAGCATGCCTGCCTGTATTGCGCCGAGCTTGGGTTATTCATCTCCGGCGATCAGGTATTGCCGCTGATTTCATCTAACGTATCGGTGCAGGCCCGCGAGCCGGATGGCGACCCGCTGGGCGAGTGGATGGTCTCAATGCGCCGGATTCGCGACAGGGTCAGCGACCGCGTGCTGGTGCTGCCCTCCCACAACGATTGTTTCCGCGGCCTGCACGCGCGAATCAATGATCTGGTAGACAGTCAGCAGCGCCTGCTGGAGCGGCTGCATGCCGAACTGCGCGAACCCCGCCGCAGTGTCGATATTTTCGAGTGTCTGTTTGGTCGGCCGATTGGCATGGATGACGGCATCGTGCTGGCGCTGGCGACCGGTGAAAGCCGCGCCAACCTCAACTGCCTGATTGCGCAGGGCCAGGTCGAAATACAGCGCGATGCCAATGGCGTGGAGTGGTATCGGGCTTGCGGGCACTGAATCAGGTGGTCAACGCTGGGGGAGCGTGCTTGCGGCCAAGCCGCTCGCGCATCGCGTCGCTGGCGGCCGGCCCCGGCTGTACTGTGCACTGTTGCGGCGCTAGCACACGGCCATCGTCCGGATCGGTAAAGGCCAACTGCAAGCGCCTGCCGATGTCACGATCCGCCACCTGCACGCTTTCGCCCTCAGCGGCATAGTGGCGATTGCCCCAGTCAACGAAGGCAAAATCTTCCCCCTTGGCCGTCGGCACGCTCTAGTAGCGCAGTGGCCGCTGGCTGTAAGGCACCCGTTCCAGCATGCCGGCCTCGACCAGTGCGCTGAGACGGCGGGTCAGCATGTTCGGTGCAATGCCTAAACTCTGAGAGAACTGGTCGAACCGGCGCAGCCCTTGCAGGGCGTCACGCATCGGCAAAATACTCCACCACTCGCGAACCTGATCCAGGCTGCGGGCAATGGGGCATTCGACGTGGGTGAGCTTGTTTCGCTGCATGAATGTGATCGTCCGGTTGCATACAAGATACCGTCTTGGGGGACTCTGTGCTTGATGAGGTACAGGGGAGGGAGTGCAGGAGGGAAAAGCAGATGGCGCGGGCGGCGGCGTGGAGCCGCCCGCAACCTTTCCGATTTCAGGCCCTGAGGCCCAAACTCAGAACCAGGCGTCCTGCATGTCGTAGGTCAGGCGGTTGCCGGTGCTCAGCAGGCGAGCCTGGCAGGCGAGGCTGGCCAGTTCCCAGTCCATGAAGTAGCGCGCGGCGTGCAGCTTGCCCTGGTAGAAGTCGGCCTCGCTGCCTTCTGCGCCAGCCTCCAGCGCGCGTTCGGCCACCAGTGCCTGACGCAGCCAGATCCAGCCGACAACCACGCGACCAAACAGGTCGAGGTAGGCGGTGGCGTTGGCCAGACCCAGGTCGACGTCAGCAGCGACCTGTTGCAGCAGATCGCTGCTCACCTGATCCAGAATGCCAACCGCGTCGTTCAGCGCCGCGGCCATGCCAGCGCACTGTTTGCTGGTGCCAGCTTCGGCAATGCTGGCGCGCGCTGCGGCGAGGAACAGGCGGTAGCCCTTGCCGCCGCGCTGGCTCAGCTTGCGGCCCATCAGGTCTAGGCCATGGATGCCTTCCGTGCCTTCGTGGATCGGGTTCAGGCGGTTGTCGCGGTAGTACTGTTCCAGCGGATATTCGCGGATGTAACCGGAGCCACCGAGGATCTGGATGCCCAGATCGGAGGCGATCACGCCGTACTTGGACGGGTAGGACTTGACCATCGGGATCAGCAGATCGAGCAGCTCGTTGGCATCCTCACGCTCGGCTTCGGTGGGCGCGGTGTGCGAGTCCTCGAACAGGCTGCTGGCATACAGGCACAGGCTCAGGCTGCCTTCGGCGTAGACCTTCTGCTGGAGCAACATGCGGCGTACGTCAGCGTGCTGGACGATGCGCACCTGGTTAGACAACGGGTCCTTGCTGCCCGGCAGACGGCCCTGCGGGCGTTCGCGGGCGTAGGCGAGCGCGTGAATGTAGCTCTGATAGGCCAGCACGGAGGCGCCGAGGGCAACGCCGATACGGGCTTCGTTCATCATCTGGAACATGTACGACAGGCCCTTGTTGGCCTCGCCGACCAGATAGCCGACCGCACCGTCCTTCTCACCGAAGCTCAGTACGGTGGAGGTGGTGTTGCGGTAACCCATCTTATGCAGCAGACCGGCCAATGCGACGTCATTTCGCGCGCCCAGGCTGCCGTCCTCGTTGACCAACACCTTGGGTACCAGGAACAGCGAGATGCCCTTGACGCCAGCCGGTGCGCCTTCGATACGAGCCAGCACCATGTGTACGATATTGTCGGTCAGCTCGTGGTCGCCGCCGGAGATGAACATCTTCTGGCCGAACACGCGGTAGCTGCCATCTGCTGTCGGGCGCGCGGTGGTGCGGATGTCGCCGAGGGCAGAGCCCTGACCCGGCTCGGTCAGGGCCATGGTTCCGCTGTAGCGGCCGTCCAGCATCGGCGGCAGGAAGCGCTCGCGCAGCGCATCGCTGGCGAAGCCCTTGACCAGGTTGGCGGAGCCGATGGTCAGGAAGGAATAGCCGGAAGTAGAAATGTTGGCGGCGCTGAAGTACGCAACGCAGCTGCGCAGGATGACTTCCGGCAGTTGCAGGCCACCGTCTTCGGCGTCGTGGTGCGCGGCGTGGAAGCCGGCTTCGGCCAGAGCATCCCAGGCGGCTTTGGTTTCCGGAATCAGGGTGACCTTTTCGCCGTCGAAGGTCGGCTCGTTGGCATCGCCTTTCTGGTTGTGCGGAGCAAGAAATTCGGCAGCGATGCCGCGGGCGGTTTCCAGCGTGGCGTCGAAGACGGCGCGGTCGTGCTCGGCGTAGCGCGGGCGTTGCAGCAGCGCCTCGGTGTCGAGCATTTCGTAGAGCTGGAAATTCAGCTCGCGTTCGTTCAGCAGTTTGTCGGACATGATGGTCTCGTCGGCAGGGTGGATCACAGGCAGACGTTGTAACAAGCTGGCCGTGGGTTTGCGTCAAACCGCGGGTGGATTTGCAGGTTGAATTTTGGGTGGAGACGGGTGGAGATTCAGGTTAGCAAATTCAGTGTGCGGGCAATCTGAATGGCCTGCTGCCGCTCGGCGGCGCCGAGTTTGCGGAACAGGTTGTTGATGTGGGTCTTGACCGTGCTGAGGCTGACGTTGAGACCCTCGGCAATCTGCTGATTACCCTGGCCGCGGGCGATCCGCTGCAGCACGTCCTGCTCACGTCGGGTCAAGGGATCGATCAGGGTTGGCTGCGGATCGGCGTCAGCAAGCAGGGCCTGCAGTGGATGGAGCAGTTGCCTGTTGGTCGGCAGGTCGGGCAAGCCTTGCTGGCGTCGGAAGGCGGGTGACAGCAACTGACGCAGTTCGTTGCGCAGTTCCGTGCCTTCGTGCTGGAGCAATTGGCCCAGGCGGTGGCCAAGGCTCAGCTGTAAAGCCTGCTCCAGCGCCGAGTACAGTTCGGCATGCTGATGCCCGTTTCGGGCGATCCGAGCGTTGAGCAGATGCACCTGCAACGCGAGCAGTCGGTTGCCCTGTGCGCTTGCCTGCTCCTGCAGCTGGTGGGCCAGCGCCTGCGCCGTTCGAGTCTCCCCCTGATGGCAGAGCACCCAGCCGCGGGCCAGGCGTTCTTCGTAGTGCAGTGCCGCGCCGTAGTGCTCTTCACACCAGACCCATTCACCCAGCCACTGGGCAATGATGGGTTCGTCCTGCTGACGCACCGCCAGCCGCACCCGCCAGGCGCCGGCAATGCGATAGATACCGTACAAGCGGTATTGCCATGCCAGCCTGCGCGACTCATCCCAGAGCTTGATTGCCTGCTCGGGCTGACCCCAGGCGTCGTACAGACAGGCCTGATGATGCAATACCCAGGGCAGGGCTGCGCTGTGCACCACCTCCAGCGCGGCGGCCTCGGCCTGGGCCAGCTGCTGGCGTGCTGCCTCGAATTTGCCTTGCTGCATCTGGACCAGTGCCTGGCCAATGTTGAGGAACAGGTCGTAGAAGGTGTTGGAGGTGGCTGCCGGGTCGTGCTGCAGCATGCTCACCAGGCGTCGGTCAGCCTGCAGGGTATCGCCGCGAGCAAGGTCGATCTGGGTCAGCAGCAGGTGCAGGTTGTGGGTGTAGCCGCGGAAGGCGAACTGGGTCAGTTGTTCCAGTGCCTCATGGGCCGCCTGCTCGGCGCAATCCAGATCGCCGAGCGCCAGCAGGCAGCTGGCGCGGTTGTAGAGCAGCACAGCGCTGGCGGCGGTACGTTGGGGCCAGTGCCGCATGCTGCTGTCGGTCAGACGCAGACCATGCCGGTAGTTGCCGCCCAGTACGGCAAGTCTGCTGCGCAAAAAGGCAATGGTCTGGAACAGCCGCTCGGGGCGATCGGCGGGTACCTGCGCCTCACGCACCAGGCGTTGCAGGAGCAGCAGGCAGTGGCGCGCACGCTCGATATCATTGGTGGCGATTACGGTGCTCGCTTCGGTGATCGCCAATGTCAGGTGATCGGTGTCACGGTCGGGCAAGTCCATCAGGAAGTCGACGATGGAGTCGACCTTGCCCTCGCGCAGCAGGTCAAAACTGTGCTGTTCGACCTCGGCCAGCAAGCGGTTGTAATCGCCGCCGCGCCCCAGCTGGTAGACCGCCTCGCCATAGCAGCGATGCTGCAGCAGCCAGTCGGCAGCCTGCAGATGCAGAGCACGCAGTGACGCTGAGTCGCGGCGTTGCAGGTGACGAAGGCAGGCGCTGCGCAGGGCGGGGTGGTAGCGGTGGGTCAGCACATCATCGGGGTTGGGCTGAATGAACAGGTCGTGGCGAGTTAGCCAGCGCAAGGTACGCTCAGGCTGCTCGTGCCCGCTTAGCAGGGCGGCCAGCTCCGGGTTGAACCCACTGACCACCGCTGTCTGCTGAAGAAAGTACTGTATTTTGGGCGGCAGACCCTGCAGCAGCGATTGGCTGAGGTAGTCGGCGATATATTCGCTGGCGTCTGCGTTGTCGGCGCGTGCTGCCAGCGCAAGCAGCACGCCGCTGATCCAACCTTCGCTGCTGGTGCGCAGCTGGTAGATGCTGTCGTTATCCAGCAGGGCGCCGCGTTTACTTGCCAGTTGTGCGATCTGGGTGTTGTCGAGCGACAGCTCACTGGTGCCGATCAGCTGTAAGTGCTGGTCCCGGCGCAGGTGCGCTATTTCCAGTTCGGGTAGTCCTTCGCTTGCCGCGACGATCCTTAGCTGGGGTGCGGCGAAGCCAATCAGCTCATTAAGCAGCCGTCGGGTGCCGGGCGAGCGCAGCAGATGAAGGTCATCGAGAAACAGGGTGAAAGGCCGGGAACGGGCCTCGAGTGCATTGAACAACGCGGTGCCGAGTGTCTGCTCCTGTTCAGGGGACGACGGCAGCAGGCCGAACAGGGCAGCGAGATGCTGCAGAAACACCGCTGGCTGGTTGTCTGCGCTGCAGCATCGCAGCCAGCCCCAGTCTTCGTCCATGTTGATGGCGCAGGCTGCCATCAGTGTCGTCTTGCCGTAACCGAGGGGGCTGGTCAGCAGGGTCAGACGGTTGCCTGATGCGCTCAGGCGCTGGATCAGTGCATCGCGTTCAAGCATGGCTTTGGGTAACGGCGGCGGGCGCAGGCGTGCGCGGTTGAGTATGACCGCTGGCGCTGTTATCACGTTGCCTGATTGCTGCAGCTCTGTCATTGACCTGCCCGTTACCCTGAACAAGGTGGCCATTATACGGCTGGCGCGCATTCCGCATAGACCTGGGGCATCTCTTGACCCAAGCGGCCTTGCGCCATCACTGATCAAAACTATGCTTCAAGAAACTGCAATATAATTCCAGGGCATAGCGAGTTTGACCTCCGCAAGCAGTGCTGACGCGGAGATCAGTGTGTGCACCGACTCGTTGTAAAGAGCGGATTTGAGTCAATGAGGGATGTGTGCAATGGCCAGGCACATGAGCGGCAACAAGGAAGAATTGCGCCACGACGCCGAGGTGGTCATCCACCTTGCCTCACCTTATTCGCTCGCCGAGTGGGATTGCGCGCTGGATGCGGTCGTCGGGCCTGACACCGCGATGCGGATCACGCAGGGGGCCGGGCTCGGTCTGCTGGTTTCACCGCTGTCTGCCCGGCGTCTTGATGAGCTGTTTATCCAGTTGTCGAAAGGTCGCAACAGACGTCGCCAGATGATCTTTCTGATTGGCGAGCGCTGGATACTGCTGTCATTCGACGGTGTGCGTCCGGGGCCCGGACTGGTGCGGGTGCACTTGCAGGACGTTACCCCACTGAAGCACGGAGAGCGCGCCGAGCACGAAGCTGGTCAGCGTCTGCTGACCGCACTGGAAACCGCCTGCATAGGGGTGTGGGAATGGTATCCGGGTGATTCGTTCATAGCCCTGTGCGAGCGTCTTGCGCAGTGGCTGGGGGTGGGCGCACATGCCTGCGAGCTGTCACTGGACGCATGCCTGGCGCGGGTGCATGAGGGTGATCGGCAGCGACTGATTGATCTGGTGCGAAGCAGATCGTTCAGTCGCTCTACCAGCGAAATTCACGAAGTAGAACTGCGCGTCAGCGTCGGTAGGGATAATTACCGCTGGATCGTGGTTGCAGCAGCATCACTGCCAGCGGAGGAACAGGGGGTGTATGCACGGCTGTGCGGCAGTATTCGGGATGTGACTGAACTGAGACGACTTGAGCTATTGGATCTGCGCCAGCAGCAATTGATGTCGTTGGCGGCCGAGGTTCAGCAGGCCTTTCTGGTGGATCAGAGTCTGGTGGCGGCCTGCGACCGATTGTTTGAGCCGCTGCTGGCAATAACGGACAGTCAGGTCGGCTTTATCGGCATTCTGCGTAACAGCGAAGACGGTTCGCAGTATCTGGAGGTGCCCAGCATCTCCAATATCAGCTGGGATGACGCCAGTCGCGCCTGGTATGCCTCCCACCGAGCCGAGGGGCAGTCCCTGCGCTTTCACTCGCTCAACAATCTGTTTGGCCATGTGGTAACCCACAATACAGTGGTCTGCACCGATATGGTCAGCCGTCATCCGGCCAGTCGGGGGCATCCGTCCGGGCATCCGTCGATTGATAATTTCCTGGGCATTCCGCTGCGATTCAATGGTGTGGCTGTGGGGATGATTGCGGTTGGCAACCGGGAGGGTGGTTACAGCGGCGAACAGATTGAGTTGCTGGCACCGTTCGCGAGCGTGCTGGGCACCATGATCCGCGCCCGCCAGCTGGAAGAGCAGCGCGATTTAGCCGAAGCTGCGCTGTTGCGTGAGGCAACCCATGATGCCCTCACAGGACTGGCCAATCGCAAATTGTTTTTCAGCATGGCCGACAGTCTGTTCGAGCAGGCATTGCGCTATGGCCAGCAGGTCTCGCTGGCGGTCATGGATATCGATTTTTTCAAGTCTGTAAACGATAAGTTCGGTCATCAGGCGGGAGACAGAGTTCTGCAGGTATTTGCCCAGACACTATCCGATGCGGTTCGGCGGTCGGATGTGCATGCGCGGGTAGGGGGAGAGGAGTTTGCGGTGTTGCTGACCCAGACGTCAGAAACAAATGCGCTCGATGTGCTGGAGCGATTTCGGCTATCGCTGCAGGCGTGCTGCATCCAGCTCGACGACGACATCGAAATCGGCATTACCGTCAGCATCGGCTACTGCGACTTTTTTGATGGTCTGCACGATGTTGATAACTGGTTCAATCTTGCGGATCGGGCGCTTTACCTTGCCAAAGCGCAGGGGCGTAATCGGGTGGTGCCATGGACGCCCGTTCAGACGGGCAGCTAGTGCCCGTTCCGAACGGCGACCGGAAGCGAGTGAGCTCCCGCTACTGCGGGTCATCGGCCTGCGGCGCCGGCTTCTGTGCCGGTGCATCGGCCAGCGGGTTGAACTCCTCGGCAAAGATCTGCCAGAAGGCAATAAACAGCGCTGCAATCAAGGGCCCGATGACAAAGCCGTTGATGCCGAACAGGGCGAAGCCGCCGAGGGTAGACAACAGCACCAGATAGTCCGGCAGCTTGGTATCACGGCCAACCAGCAGCGGGCGCAGCAGGTTGTCGACCAGGCCGATTACCAGCGCGCCGAAGGCGATCAGGATAATGCCCTGGGTCCAGTGCCCGATTGCCAACAGATAGATCGCGACGGGGCCCCAGATCAGGCTGGCGCCGACCACCGGGATCAGCGACAACATCATCATTACCACACCCCAGAGCAGCGCACCGGGGATGCCCAAAGCCCAGAAGATCAGCCCGCCCAGTGCGCCCTGAACGGCTGCAACGACCAGGTTGCCCTTGACCGTCGCCCGGGTGACCTCGGCAAACTTGCCGAATAGCTGGTATTCGCGCTCGTCACCCAGCGGCAGGGCACGAACCAGCATGCGTACCAGCTCTGGGCCGTCGCGCAACAGGAAGAAAGCCAAATAGAGCATCAGCGCCAGACTGGCGAAAAAGCTCAATGTGCCCTGGCCCAGCTGGAACGCGTTCTGGGCGAGGAAGCGGCTTGAGGTAACGGCGGCTTTGGTGGCAAGGGCCTTGACGCCTTCCAGGTCAATGTTGAGACGGTGAAACAGGCTTTCGACCAACGGGAAGCTGGTCTTCAGCTTTTCCATTATCGCTGCCGGGTCCAGCTTGCCGGTCTGTACCCGTTCATAAAGGGCATGGCCTTCCTGAACAAACGAGGTGATAACGAATACCGCCGGCAGGATGCACAACGCCATGCACACCGTCAGGGTCGCCAGGGCTGCCATGTTGTCCCGGCCGCTCCAGCGCTTGCTCAAGCGCAGCTGCAATGGGTGGAACAGCAATGCAATCACGCATGCCCAGAAGACGGCGCCGAAAAAGGGTTTGAGCAGATAGAGAAACAGCAAGGTTACAACGACCAGCATCAGCAGAAAGGATCGTTGTTCAAGTTTTGCCTGCATTGGCTCGGGCTCCTGCCATGGAAAACCCGATTTGAGCAGAAAATTGCAACTTTTACACCTCTGCGGCTGCCTCGGTTACCTTGCATCTGTGTCGCGTTCAATCCGCTACGTTGGTGGCAATGGCATGACAGTGCGGGCGAATTAAAGGGGGAATGATGGCCTGATATTTCTTCCGTATTTAAATTTAAATCAATTAATTAGAGGTTTTTTCTAACTCATCTTGTTCAATGTGAGGCTGCGGGTGCCGATCCTCCACCAGCGCGGCAGCAGCTCGCGCACCGTACGCTGGCCGAAGCGGTCGTCGAGCAGATAGACCACGCCCTGATCCTCCGTTGTACGAATGACTCGTCCGGCCGCCTGCACTACCTTTTGTAGCCCTGGATACAGGTAGGCGTATTCGTAGCCGCTGCCAGCGCTGCCGTTGAACATGACCTCCAGCCGCTCGCGCATTTCTTCGTTGACCGGGTTGATCTGCGGTAGCCCGAGGGTCGCGATAAAGGCGCCGATCAAACGACGCCCCGGCAGGTCGATGCCCTCGCCAAAGGCCCCGCCGAGCACGGCGAAGCCGATGCCTTGGCCGTGCTCATGGAAACGCGCCAGGAAGGCGCTGCGCTCCCCCTCATTCATACTGCGCGACTGAGTCCAGACCGGGATATCCGGGTACAGGTGCTGGAACTTCTCCACGACCTGTTCGAGGTAGGCGTAGCTGCTGAAGAAGGCCAGATAGTTGCCGGGCTGGCGGGCAAACTGCTCGGCCATCAGTTCGCTGATCGGTTGCAGGCTGGCAGTGCGGTGCTGATAGCGGGTAGACAGGTTGCGGATGACCGAGACGCTGAGCTGATCGGCATGGAACGGCGACTCGACTTCAAGCCACTGGCTGTCCTCGGGCAGCCCGAGCAGATCCCGGTAGTAATGGGCCGGGCTCAGGGTCGCAGAAAACAGCGTGGTGCTATGGGCGGTGGTGAAGCGCTGCTGCAGGAACGGAGCCGGCACCATGTTGCGCAGACACAGGGTCGACAGGGTGCGGCGGCCACTGGCGCCGGCATGGCGGGTGATGTCGAACAGTGAGTGCGGACCGTAGGCTTCGGCCAGACGACAGAACAGCATGGCGTCGAAGTAGAACAGAATCAGCGCGTTGGCATTGCCATCGGGCTGGTCTGTCAGATGTTCGGTAATGGCGCTGACGGCTTTCTGCAGGCTGAGAATGAACAGGTCGGCAATCGCCGGGTAGATCTGATAGTCCTCGGTCTGATCGCGGTGCAATGCATTCCAGTGCCGGGCGACCCGGTCCAGCGGTGCTTTCAGCGTCGCCGGGGCCTGTTTGCGCAGGGTGTTGAATACGCCCTGATCCAGTTCAGCGGTAAACATGCCGCGGGCGCGATCAATCAGGTTGTGGGCTTCATCGACCAGTACGGTGACGCGCCAGTCATTGAGAACCGTCAGCCCGTAGAGCAGGGCGGTCATGTCGAAATAATAGTTGTAGTCGCCTACCACCAGATCAGACCAGCGGCACAGCTCCTGGCTGAGGTAGTAGGGGCAGATACGGTGTTTCACGGCGATGCGGCGCACGGCGGTCTGATCGAGCCAGTGTTCGGCAACGGCCTCGGCACGGGCGGCCGGCAAGCGGTCGTAGAAGCCTTCGGCGAGCGGGCAGGATTCTCCGTGGCAGGCCTTGTCCGGGTGCTCGCAGGCCTTGTCGCGGGCGATGTGCTCCAGTACGCGCAGGTTCAGTGGTGTCTCGCTGTGCGCACGCAGGCTTTGCAGGGCGTCTAGCGCGAGCTGACGACCGGGCGTCTTGGCAGTGAGAAAAAACAGCCGATCCACCTGCTGCTCCGGCATCGCCTTGAGCTGCGGGAACAGGGTGCCGAGCGTCTTGCCGATGCCGGTGGTGGCCTGGGTCATCAGCGTCTTGCCGTCACGCGCCGCGCGGTAAACCGCCTTGGCCAGTTGGCGCTGGCCGGCACGGAAACTGGAGTAGGGGAAGGTCAGTTGCTGCAGCTGCTGGTCGCGGGCACCACGGTGATGGGTTTCCTGCCGGGCCCAGGCGATGAAGCGGTCGCACTGCTGGGCGAAGAACTGGCGTAGCGCGTCGGCGGCAAACGTCTCACGAAAGACGGTTTCCTTTTGGGTGACCACGTTGAAGTAAACCACCGCCAGATCGACCTCTTCCAATTCCAGCTCGGCACACAGTAGCCAGCCGTAAACCTTGGCCTGCGCCCAGTGCAGCACCCGATGGTTGTCCGGGATGCGGCTGATGTCGCCGCGGTGGGTCTTGATCTCTTCCAGCAGATTTTGCTCGGGGTCATAGCCGTCGGCCCGTCCTGCTACCAGCAAGCCGGGATAGCTGCCTGCGAGCGTCAGCTCGCTGAGGTAGCCTGCGCCGCGGCGTGAGACCACGGTCTGGTGCCCGGCGATGCCTTCCTGCGCGGTGGGCGCAGGGGTAAAGCGCAGGTCCAGACCGCCCTGCTTGGCGGTAAATTCGCACAGCGCGCGCACGGCAACCTGATAGCTCATGGCCTCTCCCACTGCACATGCACTACTTCAACCTGCATGTCGTGCTCGGCACAAAACGCCAGCCAGCGGCGCTGGTTGTCTTGCAGGCGATCGCCGGGCCCTTTGACCTCGACCATGCAATAGCGCTGCTCGGCGGGCCAGAACTGGATCAGGTCGGGCATGCCGGCGCGGTTGACGCGGATGTCTCTGAGCATGCGTTCACACCAGAGCCGCAGGTGGCGGGCAGGGATGCACTGCAAAGCCAGTTCCAGCAGTGTCTCATCGAGCAGCCCCCAGAACACAAAGGGCGACTGCAGCCCCTGTTTCTGCTGCCAGATGCCGCGAATATGCTCGCGGTAACTGCCATCGTCCAGCCGGGCCAGCGCGGCATCGAACAGCGCGGCGCGACGGTCGGCAAAGTCGGCGTCGTACAGATCGGCTGGCCCGCTCTGGAACGGGTGGAAGAAGGCGCCGGGCAGGGGCGCAAAAATCGCCTCCCAGCAGAGCAGGCCAAACAGACTGCCGATCAACGCATTCTCGACGTAGAACACCGGTGCATCCGGCGCAGCCAGATGGGCGGCAACAGCCAGCTCAACACCCTGCGGGTCCGGCCCCGGCAGTATCAGTTGCGTGGTTTTCGTTTCGGGCTCCGGCAGGGGCCGGGGCACCGGTTGCTGGAGTTTGCGCCCCAGCCGTTTTAATGCCCGCTCTACCAACTGCTGCTCGCTCGCAGTGTGCGGCGCCGCATGCGCCGTGGTTGCCAGCGCGTAGGCCTGTTCGTATTGCTCCAGCCGTTCGTGCAGCCTGATTGCCCGCTGGCGCGCCTCGCTGTGGCTGCTCTGGAGGTAGAGTGCCAGCGCCTGCTCCAGTTGCTGCTCGCGTTCCAACTGCTGGCCAAGCTGAAAGCGCAAACGCTGATGCCGGCGTTCGATCCAGGGGTTGCTGGTAGTGAAATGCGAGAGCTGGTCGACAATCGTCATGGCGTCGCCGCCGGCCTCAAGCTCCTCCCGGCAGCGCCTGAGATAGAGGTACTGGTCAACATCGCCTGGCTGATGAAAACTGCGCGAATGGGCCGGAAACGGCACCGACTCGTACTGCTGGAGGCCGAGTTCGGTCAGCACGAACTCGCTCCAGTCCTGCGCCAGATTGCCGAAAAACAGCAACCTGAACCGGTCGCACAGATTGCTGATCTGCAGGCTCAAGACATTGTCTGTCGGGATGCCTGGCCAGGCGTGCCAGGGCCTTGGTGCGTGATTGCCGGCCAGCAATGCATCGATCAGCGCCTGCTTGCCCAGCTTGCCCTTGCCGGCCTGTTCAGCGCCCAGATCCAGTGACGCCAATTCCGTCTTCAGCAGTAGTTTGGCGAGGCTGGATACATCAATGGGGTCTTCTGCGGACAACCAGTTCAGATCCAGCAGAGGCTGTGCCGCGGACTCAATATCGCCGATCTCGTCATAGCGCAGCCGGCTGACGCGGAAATGATCGCCCTTGCGCATGATCAAGCGCACCAGCAGCGCCCGTGAGCGCTCGGGCAGAGTCGGAAAATGCCGAACAAACCGGCGCTCCTGCTCACTCAGCAGATCGTCATAGCGCGCACCCACCCACTCCAGAACAAATTCGAAGTTGCGCAGGTAGTAGAAGTCGGTCGCGAGCAAAGCGGGCATGGCTTGAATTGGATACTGGTTGAATGTCCAGCATTGTGCGCATCTGCTCGGGTGAATTCAAGCGCTGCGGAGCTCCGGCTGAACGCAGCCAGGCAAGCCCTTTTCCGGGAGAGCTTGCGACGGCCACGATCT
>CETC01001921.1_pt1 | contig 19647 bp, 24 predicted proteins | sample 326911 | NCBI WGS metagenome assembly CETC01 (sample SAMEA2622694, study PRJEB7988) | marine metagenome | isolation source: saline water (ENVO:00002010), including | reverse complement strand
CAATTACAATTTGCAGAGAAAATATCAACAAGTAAAACTGAAGCTACTTCAGATGTTACAAGTTTAATATCATATTTCAATAGATATGATGATAGATTCTCATCAGGAGCACAAAGATCTTGGGCAGTAATGGATATTCAAGCTGCAACAGAAGATTATGGAATAGATTTTACAACTACAGGAGATTGGTATGAATCACAAGAAGGAACAATGATGGATCTAAACATATTAAATCCAGTATTAAATAATGGAAGAATGGTAAGATTACAAATTGTAGAAACTACAGAGCCTAATCCTTATCAAGAAGCAAATGTTGAGAAAACATGTAAAACAAGAGGTAAAGGTGGATCACCAATTACTTATAAAGGTAATTATATTTGGAGAAATGTATATCCAGTAGGTGTTTTATCTTTAGATGCTGTTATTCCTCATACATTATTGGAAGCAGATCCAGTTGAAGTTAAAATCGAAACAACTAATGAAGAAATGGTTGGTGAGTTAGAGACTGATAATATTGGTCTTTAAGTTATCTTAAGTATTAAAGGGAGTGAAGTGAGTAATAGCTCCCTTTAATATTTTATTTATTAACTTAAAATATAAATTATGTCAAAAATGGGATGGATAGCACAAATGATTGAAGATGGTAGTTATGAAATATTTAAACAATCATATAAAAATGCATCAAAAAATAATAGTGAATTCTTTAAATTTGAAGGAGCAAATTGTGATATAAGTTTAGGTAAACATATTTGTAAATATGTAGATAATTATTTACTAGAACAACACAAATTAAATAAAAAATTAGAAAATGATATACTTAATCAGTAACACACAAAGTTTAAGTCCTAATTTTAAATCTGCTACAATAGATGATGTAGTAAACTATTGTAAAGATAAAGAAGTATTAGGCGTAGATACAGAAACAGAAGGAATGGACTTCACTTGTAAGAAAATGATAATGTTTCAAATAGGTGATGAAGATAATCAATATATAATTGACACAAGATTCATATCAATTGAACCATTAAGAGGCATCTTAGAGTCCAAAAATATTATTAAAATATTTCATAACGCCAAGTTTGATTATAAATTCATAAAAGCAACATCAAATATTGAACTTGAGTGTGTCTATGACACTTTCCTTGTTGAAAGAATATTAAATTGTGGTAAGGATGGGATGAAATATGGACTCAAAGATGTATGTAATAAATATTTAAATGTAGAATTAAATAAAGATGTAAGGAATCAATTTATTGGTCTAACTGGTCAACCTTATAAAGATGATCAAATAGTTTATGGTGCTAAAGATGTAGAATATTTAATAAATATAAGAAAGCATCAATTACCATTAATAGATAAATATAAATTAAATAATGTAGTTGACTTAGAAAATGAAGCAGTATTAGCATTCTCTGATATAGAATACAATGGTTTAGATTTAGATATAGAACAATGGAAAACATTAGAAGATATAAATACTACTGAAGCTGATGCTTTAGCTTTTAATTTAGATCAAGAAATAGTAGAAGATACTAAATTAGAAAAGTTTGTATCTAAATATATTCAAACAGATATGTTCACAGCTGTTGAAGACTTAAGAAAGGTTGACGTTAAATGGACATCACCTAAACAAGTATTAAATGTATTTCAAACTATTATACCTAAACTTGAAAATGTAAATGGTAGAGAAATGTATAAATATAGATTTAAACATAATATTATAGATACATATATTAGATATAAAGAAGCAATGAAATTGTGTACATCATATGGACATAAATTCTTTGATAATTTATCATCAGATAATAAAATTCATACAAATTTTCATCAAATTCTAGACACAGGTAGAGTAAGCTCATCTAAACCTAACATGCAACAAATACCAGCAGATAATAGATTTAGGAATTGTTTTATTGCACCTGACGGATGGAGCTTTGTAAGTGCTGATTACTCAAGCCAAGAGTTAAATGTAATTGCCTTTGGATCTAAAGATCCTGTGTGGTTGGAGGCTTTAGAAGAAGGACAGGACTTACATTCTACCTGTGCAGAATTAGTATATGGAGATGAATGGACTAATGCAGCTGAAGATAATTGTCTTTATAATATAAATAAATTTAAATGTAAATGTAAAAAACATCAAAAACTTAGAACAAATGTTAAAACAATTAATTTCGGTCTTGCTTATGGCATGGGTCCCAATAAGCTTGCTGATACTCTTAATATCAGTGTGGATGGAGCTAAAGAACTCATCGAAAAGTACTTCAAAGCGTTCCCAGCAATTAAAGGATTCTTAGATAAATTAGGTAACTATGGTAAAAAATATGGTTATATTAAAACATTTCCTCCTTATAATAGGCGTAGATGGTTTACTAATTGGTATCCTAGAATATGGGATAATAAATCAGCTAGTATGCAATTAGGTACAATTGAACGTGCATCTAAAAATACACCTATTCAAGGAGCTAGTGCAGATATGACTAAACGTGCTTTAGTATTAATGCGAACATATATTCAAAGTCGTAATATGCCAGTTAAATTAGTAATGACTGTACATGATCAGATAGATACTATTTGTCACAATGAATATTTAAATGAGTGGACAAGAGATATGCAAGCAATAATGGAAGAAGCTGCATTAGAAATAGTAACTAATGGCTTATTAAAAGCTGAAGTAACAGTAGATAAATGTTGGACAAAATAAAAATAAATAATATGGATAAAGAATTAGTAGAATATTTCATTAATGAAATGATAGAAGATAAAGAATGGCATGATAGGTGGAAAGCAAATCATATTGAATTTGACAACTATTTTAAATATAGTGGTAAAATTGAAGAAGATTCACCTAGTTATCAATTTGAATCTCAAAATGTTACTAAATATAATGATAAATTATATGAAATAAAAATAAAAGAAAAAGAAAATGAACACATTAACACTATTTGACATGGATCAAGTAAAAGATATAGAACAAAGACGAGCATTAAATGCTTGGGTTAAAGCTGATTATATAGGTAGTATAATAGCTGGAACAGGTTTTGGTAAATCTAGATGCGGAATATTAGCAATAAAGCATACACTTTCTCATAAAAATACATGTCCTGAATCAGGTAAAGCTTTAATACTGGTTCCTACCATACAACTCCAAGATCAATTTCATGAAGAGTTTTATAAATGGGACGCAGGAGATCTTTTAAATCAAGTGGATATTTTATGCTATCAGTCTGCTTATAAACTTCAAAATGAACATTATGATATTGTAGTGTGCGATGAGATACATTTAGGCCTTAGTAAAGAATATAAAAAATTCTTTGATAATAATACATATGATAAATTACTATGTATGACAGCTACTATACCTGAAGATCAAGAATATGCTAATTATTTAAATATATTAGCACCTACAATTTATAGTATTACATTAGATGAATGTGTTAAACTAGGATTAATAAGCCCTTATAAAATAGAATGTATACCTGTAGAATTAACTTCAGATGAAAGAGAACAATATAAAAGTATCAACAATCAATTTGTTAGATATAAATATATGTTAGGAGAGTTTAATGCTTTTGATCGAGCTAAACAAATTATGAGTACTTCAAATTCTCATCCTGAAGATAAAAAAGCTGCAGCACAATTCTATCAAGCTATTAGAGCAAGAAAAGCAATTATAGATTTCGCTGAAAATAAAATATTAAAGTTTAAATCATTAGTAATGAATAATTTAGACAATAAGATTTTAGCTTTTAGCGGAGCTAATGCTTTTACTGATCAACTATCTGAATCAATATCTCCTTTAGCAATGTCTTATCATTCAGGTAAGACTAAGAAACAAAGAGAATTTGCTTTAGATGCATTTAAAAATGATGTAATAAAAGTATTATGTTCAACAAAAGCATTAAATCAAGGATTAGATATTCCTGATGCTAATATGGGTATAATATGTGGTATAACAAGTAAATCTCTACCTATGATACAACGAGTTGGAAGACTTGTTAGATTTCAAGAAAATAAGGTAGGTAAGATAGTAATACTATATGTTAAAAATAGTCAAGAAGAGAAATGGCTTAAAAACTCTACTAAAAATTTGGATAACGTAATATGGATGTAAAAAATAATTAAATAAAAGTTTTGTATTATGAAAAAAATGTTTATATTTGTACTCACGTTCCGTTTAACTATAAAAGAATTTTTGATATGAAGATAGAAATAGATTTTGAAATACTGAAAGAAACTAATATGAGTTCTGATGATTTTACATATTTATTTATAATATATCGAAAAGGATTTAATTATTTAAACAGCCTTAATTTAAAACCAAACTTAGAAGAATTGGAAAGAAAAGGATATATAAAGATCGGTGAAAGTCCTGATAATCATGTTATTAGACAGGAATTCATCGATCTTTTTGTGTCTGATTTTGATTCAATGTTTGCAGAATTAATAAGCAAGTATCCTATGAAAGTCAATTCTTCTTCAAGAGGTGTTAGGGTATTGCATGCTAAGGATCCAGATGCTATGGCTAATAAAAAAGCTAGAATGAGGTACAAAAAAATTGTTGATAATAAAGTATATAAACATAAATATATAATGAAATGTTTAGATAAACAATTAGCAATTGAAAGAAATAACCTTGAATATTTACAAAACTTAGAAACATGGATTAATAACCATACTTGGGAAAAGTATGAAAACTTAGATGAAAATGCAATACAAAAAGACCCCCTTAAACCAAGAATCACAAGATCTTTATAAGAAAAGAGGTTTTAAAAGCATAGACCAATCAGTTACAACTTCTATTAATGAGGTTAGAACTGCTATGCTCGGTAATAGACCAGTCTTTCCAACTAAATGGGCAAGACTAAATAAAAACTTATTAGGAGGATTACAACCTGGTAAGATGTATGTAATTGCTGGTAGACCTGGAGTAGGTAAATCAGCATTTAGTAATCAGATGATATTTGACATATTAGATAATGAACTTAAAGAGAAAGTTATAGTATTATATTGGAGTTTTGAAATGCCAGGACACCAACAAATATTAAGAGCTGGATCAAAAGACGTTAAAAAACAAGTGTTAGATTTATTATCAGTAGAAAATAAATTAAGTGAACAAGATTATGAACTATATAAAGATAAAGTATCAAAATATAGAAGATATCCTATTCACTTTAATAATGTTCCTAGAACTATAGAATATATTAAGCAAACTAATGTAGACATAACAAATAATGATCCTAATCTTAGGATTATAAATATATTTGATCACTCAAGGTTAGTAGTAGGTAATGCAGATTCAGAACTTCAAAGATTAAATGAGCTATCTAAAGGATGTATGTGGATGCAAGCTAAAATGGGAGTTATAAATATATTATTATCTCAGCTTAATAGAAATATAGAACAGGAACATCGTGCTAAAGCACAATATCAACCACTGCTAACAGATTTATTTGGTGGTGATAGTATCGGACAGGATGCACATGTTGTAATGATGTTGCAACGTCCATACGATTTATATGGAATAACAGAGACATATTGCCATGAAGATCCAATAGGATTATTAGCTGTTCATGTAGAAAAGAATAGAGATGGTTTACTTGGTATGATACCTTTTGAAGCAGAAATGTCAACATTTACAATTAAAGAAAGGAAATAAAATGAAAGAAAAAGCAATAGAAATAGTTAAAAATTTAACTAAAACAATTAATAGTTTAGAACATAGAAAAAATCCTATAGGTTTAATTAGAAATGATATGTTTTCTTTACCAACAGCTTCTAAAGATAAACTTATTAAAAAAAGAGATGAACTAATAACTAAATATAATATAAAATGGAAATAATAATTTGCACAACAATATTTATTTTGGGGATAGCTGTAGGAATTTATGCAGCTTCTCAAATGGATGAAGATATAAATAAAAGAACAAAAAAATGATGTATATAGTATTAATTTTAACAGGAATATTTGCAATATGGAGCACACTTTATGTCTACTCTATAAAGAAAAAAGGAGTAAATAATATAATAAATAATATAAAAGAATATGAGCAAAAAGAAAGGAAAAACAAATGTAAAGTTAGCAGTTCTAAATGAAATTAATCATGTAGATAAACGATTAAAAAGATTTAAGAATAATGAAGAAGAAACTTCTAAATTAATGGCTAGACGTAATACACTAAGGAGTAAATTAAAAACTAAATAATGAATTGGAACAGTAAAACAAAACAATGGACAGATTTAAAATCTGTAACAGTAATTAGAATGGCTACAATTGCTAGAAAGTTAAAAGCTAAACGCATGTCAATAAAAAACATTGCAGAAGTTCTTGATAGAAGCGAGAGTAGAATTAGAGAATATCTTAAAACCAAATAATATGGAATTACCAAAAACGAAGGTAAAGGCTAGCCGTAAATCGCCTAAAAATATGATAATATATGGTCCTCCTAAAATTGGTAAGACTACTATATTATCACAGTTAGATGATTGTTTAATTATTGACTTAGAAAATGGTTCAGATATGATTGATGCTTTAAAAATTAAAGTAAATAATTTAAAAGAACTTGCTGATGTCGGTAGAGAAATAATCAAACAAGGAAAACCTTATAAATATATTGCTATTGACACTATATCTAAATTAGAAGAATGGTGTGAAGAAGAAGGTAAGAAAATTTATATGAAAACTCCTATGGGTAAAAACTTTGAAACTAAAAACCCTGGTATGTCAATACTATCATTGCCTAATGGCGCTGGCTATTTATATTTAAGAATGGCCTATAAAAAATGGATAGATAGATTAAACTTATTAGCGGATCATGTTATCTTAGTTGGACACCTTAAAGATAAAATGCTTGAAAAGAAAGGTAAAGAGGTTGCTGTAAAGGATCTTGATTTAACTGGTAAAATTAAGCAAATAACCTGTGCTAATGCTGATGCTGTTGGTTATATTTATAGAGAAGAAGAAGAAACTATGGTTTCATTTAATTCTATGGATGATATAACTGCAGGTTCAAGATGTGCACATTTAAAAGGAGAGACCATGCCTATGAATTGGTCGGATATATATATAGATTAAATTAAACAAAAATGATTAAAATGAGAAAAAATGTAGAAGCAGGGAGAACCCCTGAAAAAATTACCGTATCAATGATCGATCAGGATCTTAAAGACGGTATTAGTAAACCAGAAATGGCAATTAAATATGGTATTAAACCATGGGAAGTAGATGAAATGTTTAAACATCCATTTCTTAAAGGTAGAAGACCTAGTAGAAAAAAAGCTTTATCTTTTAGCTTTGTAGATGATATAACAGAAGACAGAATAAAAGAAACTGGTACTGTTATAGATAAAGATATACCAGGATTTGAAGGAACTAAAGAACAATTAGAAGAAATAGATCCTAATCAAATGACTTTAGAAGATGCTATACAAGATACTATAGATGAAACTGAAAATCTTGTTAATAAAGCAAAAGAAACTAATGATTCTATTGTAGATTTACTTGGCCCTCATACTCAGACTCCAGAAGAAACTATTAAAGAAGCTGCAGAATGGACAGCTAAAAATGAAGATGGAGAAAAGATAGAGTTAGATCAAGAAGATCAAGATACACTTAATGATGCTTTTAATACTTTCGTAAATGAAGATGGAAAAACATTAAAAGAAACTTTTGACGAAGAGTTAGAAGATGAAGACGATGACACGTTTGAACTATAAATTAATAATAATTAAAAACAATAAAAATGGCAATACAAAGTAATGCAAGTACAGAAGAAGTTATGGGGGGAATGAAAACATTCTCAGGTTTAACTAATGTAAAAGTTATAGCGGTAAATCCAACATTAGCAGAATTACATGCTGTGGGAATTAATGTTAAACAAGAACCTAATTATAATATTACTATGGGAGATGAAGAATATAAGAAGATTGTATTCTGGTTAGAAAATTCTGACGGTAACTTTAAATTAGAAATATTAATGCAACCAAAAGAAAGAGTTTCACAAACTGGTAAATATCAATGGATGAATAATATTGGTCAATCTACTTGGTCTGAAGAAGAACCTACATATGAGTGGTGGAAAAAAGAAGGTCAAAGAAAAGCATATACAGGTGAAGAAACTCTTATTAATTTTGTTAAAGCTTGGGCTAACGTAGCATCAGGAGATGAAGTTTATTTTGATTCTATGCCTGCAATAGCTAATGGAACTTTATCAGAAGTTAAATCATTAATTTCTAGTTTACATACTAATGAAGTTAGAGTACTTATTGGAGTTAAAGATGATAAATATCAACAAGTATATACTAAACATTTTGGGCGAATAAAACCTCAACGTGATGATTTATTTGTTAGAGCTTTAAATGATGACTATGGTTCGTTTAATGCTGACTTTAATGCAGACCTTAAATGGGGAACACATGTTCCTTCAGCTACATTAGTAACTCCTGACACTATTAATGAAAATGAAGATTGGACAGCAGAACCTGCGATGGCAGGAAATGGTAAAACAGATGAAGACCTTCCATTTTAATGATTAGCTCAAGAAGCAGTCAAGATCATTTACATACTGATGTCATACTTGGTAAAATTACTGAGTATGACATTTTTATGTATTATTGTCCTAGTTTTAAAGAATTGGGTAAAAAATTTTGTAGTGAACTACGCGAAGATAAGACACCAACTGCATCTATTGTAGCGTGGAACGGAAATTTACTTTATAAAGATTTTGGACATCCTGATCATACTTTTAATTGTTTTAGTTATGTACAATTTAAATATAATTGTACATTTATAAATGCTCTTAAAATAATTGATTGCGACTTTAATCTTAATTTAAGTACTAAAAAAGAAGAATCTTTATTTACAATGGGATATCTTGGATACAAAAGAAACCAACCTGAATTTACTGAAAGAATTACGATAATTAAAAAGAAACGCAGATCTTGGAATAAAGAAGATGCGAACTTTTGGCGAAAATATTTGGTAAGTAAAAAAATACTTAATACTTTTGCAGTTGAACCAATAAGTCATTACTGGGTGAATAACAACAGATTTACTTGTAAATCAATAACTTACGCTTTTAAATTCAAAAATCGATATAAAATCTATTCTCCTTATGAAGAAAAAAATAAGTGGTTAAGCAATACAAAAAAGACAGACATACAAGGCTATAACCAACTCCCGAATAAGGGTGAGAGACTTATTATTACTTCTTCACTTAAAGATATTATGTGTTTATATGCTGCAGGCTATCATTCGATTGCTATGCAAAGTGAAATGCAAATACCAGATGAGAAATTAATAAGTGAGCTTAAAAATAGATTCAATACAATAGAAATTTTATACGATAACGATTTTAATAAAGAAAGTAATCCAGGCCAAACAATGGCTAAGAAAATTTGTGACTTATATGGTTTTAATAACATCTGTATACCAAGTAAATTTAAATCAAAAGATCCATCTGATTTAATATACAAAGTAAACAGTTTTAATGAACTTAAAAATATATTAAATGACAAGAGATGAAGTAATTGAAAAATTTAGAACACGTAAAGGATTTTTAAAAAAAGGAGCACAATGGTTAGCTGATAAATGGGATATTGATATAGCTATTATTAAAGATTGTAAAAAACTTGTAACTTCAGAAGAATGGGTACAAGAACGAATGAATAATGATAATGGACACGAATTAAGTCAAAGTCAAGCATTTACAAAACATTTATTAGATAACGGATTAACAATGGCAGACGTAAAGTCTGTTAAGTTTTGGCAGAACTTTAATGGAGAACAAAGATATAGTATAGTAACACATAATCAATGGCATGAACAGCCGCAGGTTAAAGAAGAGCTACTTAAATATATAAAAACAAGATCAACTAAAGTACCAAAACTTAAATATAAAAAACCAAAAGACCCTATTTGCTATGAAATATCTTTACCAGATATACATTATGGTAAAATAACTGATGAAGGATCAGAAGCATTAGAAAAGCATTATATACAAGCTATTCAAGATTTACATAGAAAAGCGGATGGTTTAGAGATTGAAAAATTTCTTTTACCTGTGGGTAATGACGGACTTAATTCAGAAGGTATGAGTAGAGCTACAACTAAAGGTACACCTCAACAAGATAGTATGCGTTGGCGCCAATCTTTTAGAGGATACTGGCATTTAGTTACAAAAGCAATTGATTATTTATCACAATTTGCTCCTGTAGATGTGATAGTTGTACAAGGTAATCATGATTTTGAACGAATGTTTTATGTTGGTGAAGTATTAGATGCTTTATATCACAATAATAAAAATGTATCTGTAGACAATAGTTTAGAATCACGTAAATATTATGAATATGGTACAAATATGATTATGTTTACACATGGTGACAAAGAAAAACCTCAAGAGCTTCCATTATTAATTGCTACTGAAGAACCAGAAATGTGGAGTAGATGTAAAGTTAGAGAAGTACATTGTGGGCATAAACATAAAGAGATGCTTAACGAGTATATGGGTACTAAAGTTAGATTTATTCCTAGTATATGTGCTAATGACACTTGGCATAAAACACAAGGTTATGTGGGAACATTACGGTGCGGACAAGCATATATTTGGAATAAAAATAGAGGACTAGAAGGATATTTACAAACAAATGTAATGAATTATGACGAAGAAAAAGTATGCTAGAAGAAAAAGATCTAAAGTTAAAAATGCTAAAAAATCTACATATAAAGGACTCGAATTTAAATCTAATCTAGAATTACATTGTTATAAAAAATTAGAAGAAGCTAAAATTAAAGTTAAATATGAACAGGAAACATTTACTATATTTCCTGCAATGGTTTATCCTTTAGCTTGTTATGAAGGAACAGCTAAAAAGCTTTATAACAAAGGATCTAAAATCAGGCCTATAACATACACTCCTGATTTTGTAGATCCAAACGGTAAATTTATTATCGAAACAAAAGGCTATGCAAATGAGTCTTTTCCTTTAAGGTGGAAACTATTCAAGAAACATCTTAAAGAAAACAATCATCACTATGTGCTATTTATGCCAAGAAATAAAAAGCAAGTAGATGAGGTTGTAGAACTTATCAAACAATTATAGGTTAGAGGGGAGGTTAGTGATTTAATTAATAACTGTGCGGTTATACTTTGTGGTAATTACAATTCCTCCCCTTTTTCCTTTTACATTATTATATTATGAAAAAAAGACCAAGAAGAACTCCAAGATCATGGAAAATAGTAGGTAAAAAAGTTATTGAATATTTTTACAATAACCCATATGCTAATAGTCATGAGGAGATAAGTGAAAAATTTAACATAGATAAATCTTCAATACGTAAAATACTTAGTGAAGAAATAGACCGTAGATTTAAAAATGCGGAAAGAGTAAGAAACTTATAAATCAATTAAATAAAAAATTATGAATTACGACCAATGGAAATTAAGTAACCCTATAGATGACGGATATGGATACAACATGTTAAGCGATTGTTGCGGAGCATTAATGTATGATGATTGTGATATTTGTCCTGAGTGTAAAGAACATTGTGAACCTATAGAGGATTATGAATATGAAGCCGCTAAAAAAGAGGCATATGAAGAAATGAAAGCAGATGGGGAAAGAGACGAGTTTTAAATAAATTAAATTAAACATGAGAACAGTACAAGATCAACTCTCTAGAATATCAAAAACATTGATATTTTCAGAGCCTTTCTATGGTATCTTTCTTATTGGATTACAAAAAGAATTCAATAAGCAGTGCGCTACCGCAGGTGTAGGAAAACACGGTATTGGGATGAGACTAGTAATCAACCCAGATTTCTTTGGTGAACTTAGTGAGTTACATCAACAAGGTTTACTAAAACATGAGCTATTACATATAGCTTTTGGACATATTATATTAGCGGATAAATACTCTAATAAAAAACTATTTAATATTGCGGCAGATATAGAAATCAACCAATATATTGATAGTAACATGTTGCCAGCTGGCGGGCTAACTTTGGATACGTTTAAAGAGCTTAATCTAAAGAAAAGAGCAGGTACTGCTTATTATTACAAGAAACTTGAAGAAACTATGGATTGTAATGGTAATAGCAGCTGCGATGCGGTACAAGAAATTCTTGACCAAATGGATGGTAATAGTCAATATTGCCATAAAGAATGGAAAGAAATTGGTGATTTGCCTGAAGCTGAGAAGAAACTAGTACAAAAGCAATATGAGCATCAGATGAAACAGACTGCAGAAGAGATCCAAAAGAAATGTGGTACTATCCCTGGTGAGCTAGCAGAGATTATTGAAAGACTATTTACTATAAACCCTCCTAAATTCAATTGGAAGCAATATCTTAAAAGGTTTATTAATAACGCATCTAAAATCTATACTAAAAAGCTTAGACGTAAATATAATAAGCGTTATTCAGGTAATCCGGGTCTTAAAATTAAGCATAAAAATCATGTGCTAGTTGGCGTAGATACTTCAGGCTCAGTAAGCAGCGAAGAGTTAATAGAGTTTATGCATGAGTTAAATCATATGCACAAAACTGGTAACCAAATTACTGTAGCACAGTTTGATACAGAACTAACTGATGTTTCAGAGTTTGATCCTAAAAAGAATTGGGAAATTAAAGGTAGAGGTGGAACATATTTTCAACCAGTTATAGATCATTATAATGACCCTAAAACTAAATACTCTGCTTTTATATGTCTTACTGATGGTGAGGCCCCTAATCCTGAAAAATGCCCTAAGAATGCTTTATGGGTACATAGTAGCAGATCTTCTATAAATGAAGATTTAACTGGAATAAAAATACAATTAAATTAAACAAAAATGAATCAAGTAAACTTAAACATTGATGAACTACAAAATTTTGTAGGACACATCATAAAAAACAATCGTCATTTACAGGCAGACGGAAAAAAGCCTGTAGCAATTGAAGTAGTAGGTGAATCTGGTATTGGTAAAACTACTAGTATTATGGATATGACTCAAGCACATGGCTTGGATTTTGTTAAATTAAATTTAGCACAAATCGAAGAGCTTGGAGATTTAGTTGGATTTCCTATTAAACAATTCCAAATGTGGACTATGAAGGGAGATAAAAAGATAGGTAAATGGGTAGATGAAGTAGCAGTTAATGACCATTCTAAACTAGGTTTTCAAACTACTGGTAAAAGTAGAATGTCTTATTCAGCCCCGGAGTGGATCGCTGATAAGAAAGCAGGCGGTGTATTATTGCTTGATGACTGGAACCGTGCAGATGTAAGATTTATTCAAGCGTGTATGGAGCTAGTAGACAGACAGCAATATATATCATGGACTCTTCCTAAAGATTGGCATATTATATTAACTGCTAATCCTGATAATGGAGATTATATGGTTAATTCTGTCGATGCAGCTCAGAAGACTCGTTACATTACTGCAAACTTAAAGTTTGATATAGATGTATGGGCCCGCTGGGCGGAGGAGAATGATATAGACACTAGGTGTATTAACTTCTTGCTAATGCATCCTGAACTAGTTACACAAGAGACTAATGCTAGGTCTATTTCAACGTTCTTTAATGCTATATCTAGTATAAAGAGCTTTGAAGACCAATTGCCGTTAATCCAAATGATTGGTGAAGGTAGTGTAGGTAACGAATTTGCATCTATGTTTACCACATTTATAAATAACAAATTAGATAAGCTAATAACTCCTAAAGAAATAGTAACTGGACCAGAAGAAGTATTGGCCCAAATAACTGAGTGTATAGGTAAAGACGATAACTATAGAGCTGATATAGCTAGTCTTTTAGCAACCAGAGTAGCTAATTTCTCTGTTGCTTTTTCAAAAACGGACACTGTAACACAAAAAATGCAACAGCGTCTTATTAATCTATGCACAAAAGACTATTTTACTAATGATTTAAAATATTTAGTAGTTAGGACTATATTTAATGGAAATAAGCAGAAGTTTAACCAAATGATGATGAATCCAGCTATCGTCAAAATGACAATTAAATAATTATGGCAAGTAAAAATATACACGCAGGTGAATTCCCGGATCAAGCAATAATTGATCTGGGATTCGAAGACGGTACTAGTGTTGGATTTATGGTTGGTAATATGGATATAAAAGAGGTATATTTATCAGAGTCTAAAGCTCAATACGATAAATTAATAGAACTTTTAGAAACAGAAACAACAGCTGATTTAACTCAAGTTAAAAGAGCTTTTATATTACCAATGCATAATGTATCAACTGATAGATTAAAAGCAGCATTAAAAGAACATAAAATTAGTATTACTAATGATTATGAAAAAGCTGATTTTATTATACCGCATACTAATTTTCATGATACATATACTCAAGTAGATAATATTCCACAAAATAAATTAATGTTTAAAATATATAATGGATATTTTTCTAATGATCATAGACAGGCAGTTCAAGATTATCATAGTGATACTGGTTACAATGTTTTATTAGATAAAAGATCTTTAGGTAATTATAATCAATGGAATATAGAATATACTAGTGCTCCTTATGATAGTTATTGCTTTAGTAATATGGCTATTGTACTAGCTGCAATGGTTGAGGATGGTGAACTACAAGTTATTGAAACAGATACTATTCTTAATCAATCTGCTAATAGAGTTCCTATGACTAAAGAGTTAATGGAAGATATTAAAAAGATGATAGATGGATATGACGTTTCTGATGAAGAATTAGAAATGGCTGGAAAAATTATCCCAACTATTGATCCTACTGGAGAACCGTATTTATTATATGAATATTCTGATTTCTTACAAAATAAATCATATAGTTATAGTAGAAATAAAGATGTTCAATATTGGTTACAAAAACATAGAATATCAGAATTATCTCATTGTAATGCTGAGCAAGCTATTAAATATTTTGAAGATAAAGGTATGTTAGATTCAAGATGTTTTAGAGCATTAGAAGTAGAATGTAGAAAAGAAATACAAATCCATAATAGGGAATTGTATACATTTAAAGTTCAAGTTAAACCTGAGTACAGAAAATATATGCAATAACTGAGGAGAGTTGTTTGCATAACACTCATGTTTAATTTGATTGCATAGAAGGGGGATAACAGAGGCCTAGTGAAACATGATTTCCAAGGACAAAACCCCCTGATATGTTTAACCATTAAAAATTAAAATATGAAAGAAAAGATAGCCCTAATAGATGGCGATAGTTTAATCTATTATGAAATGGGTAAGCCTACCCTAGAAGAGGCGATAGAAAGTTTGGATGGTAGATTGCATCAAATGTTTGAACAAACAGAAGCAACACACTATGCTGGATTTCTTACATCTGGTAAATGTTTTAGATATGCGGCAGCTAAAACTAGACCTTATAAAGGAAATAGAAAACACGGTGATAAACCTATTATATTTCCTGCTATAAAAGAATATTTAAGACAACATTGGGGATTTACATCTGTTACTGAGCTAGAAGCTGATGATTTAGTTTCTATATATCATAACAATGAAAATACAGTTATATGCAGTCCTGATAAAGATGTACTTTATCAAAATGAAGGAAAACATTATAATTATGGAAAAGCAGAACACGTAGAATGTACAAGCGGTCAAGCTAAAACATTTTTATGGAAACAAATGTTAATGGGAGATTCAACAGATGGTATACAAGGAGTACCAAAAGTAGGAGAAAAAACTTCAGAAAAATGGGTAAATACTACTCGTCCATTAGATCTTCCTGAATTTGTATTAGAAAAATATATAGAAAAATTTGGAATTCATGGTGGAATCTCTAACTTTGCAGAGACATTCAAACTTATATACATTTTAAAATGTAAAAGTGAAGTTCGTAAAGAATTAGATATTGAATTACCAACTTTAAAATATCTAATTAATGAAGTTAAATCTAAAAATCCTGATGATCTATGGCAATAAAGTGTACTGATTTAATATACAAACCTGTAAATGCTTTAACAATTAGACTTTCAGGTGGAACAAAATCTTTAATACCTCATACGGTAAATAATAAAATCATATCTTTAGAAAGTCCAGATGGTATAATTACATCAACAGACTCAATCATGGATATTAAAAAATTTAAATATAAAATAAATATAATTGAACAAATAACAAGACAGGGCGTATTATACTATGATTTATCAACAGCCAAAAGAACTAAAAGCTCAACATTTATTTTACCTATGTTAGGAGGAAAAAGAAGATTATTTTTCTGGAACACATTATTGATGAATGCCTTTGTAGGCATAGAAGACAAAAAAGATTGCATTGTATTACTATATAAATTTTCTATGGATCCTTTGTTTTTAAAATTTGAAAAAGCAATAAAAACTTTTAATAATTTCTTAGAAAAAATAGATATAGATCCTTATCATGTATTATTTATATTTAACATTCCTAAAATACATGTTAAAAATTATAATAAATTAAAACAAGGAAAATACTCAGAATTAGATGAAGACTATAAATTAGATATATTAGAATTTCATGATTTTTCTTTCAAAAAAGGACAAGTTGCACAGGTTTTATGGAAATCAGAAAAAAGAAGAAAAGCAATGGAAAAAGCTTTGAACGCAGATATAGATCCTGAATCTGAATTATTAACAGCTATAGATTTTGATAAAGAAATTTATGATTTAGAAATATATGAAATCAAAAAACAATTAAAAATATGACAAAAAAGAAAAAAGATATAAAAATGTCTGTACCTGAAGGTATGGAGTTTAATAAATCATATAATATAAGTGATACATTTGGAGGTCATAGTAAATATTACTATGATTTTGATAGAAACAAAGGAGAATATATAACCTTTGATGAAAAATTAGATATCATTGTAAAAAGTGTAACAGATTTATTAAAAGAAAAAAATAAAGCATACGGTGATAGTGCGTTAAATCCTGCTGGTATATTCAGCAAACTTAACGCTACCGAAGCTTTATGTGCTAGAATTGATGATAAAATTATGAGGATTAAAAACAAAGGTATTAATGATGAAACAGAAGATACAGTTAATGATTTGATTGGATATTTATTGTTATTAAAAATGTCTATGTAAAAAGAAAGGGGGTTAATTACCCCCCTTTTTTCCGACAATTTTTCTAGAGATTAAACCACTTAATAGCCTCTCCAGGAGTTGTACTAGTCCCAACACCTTTTAGTATAGGAACAGCCTTTTCTAGTTTATTATCCCATTTAAGTTCTCCTTTTTTATTTTTACCTGATTTTCTTTGGTAGTATATATTTTTTTCAGGTATTAATCCTCCCATATTACCAGTACCAAAATAATACATATTTTCTAAAGTAGATAAAGCAAATGCAAAAATATTTTCTATAGGTCTAACTGTTGCAGTAGGAGATTTAGTTAATCTCCATGTTTCTTCAGGATTTACATAAAATAAAAGTTCTGATCGTAGTCTTCTGTTTTGATACAATAAGAAATTAGTTGCCCAAGAATTAGGTTCTTCATCATCAGGATCTATTAGTAATGCCGCTGCAAAAGAAAGTAAAAATGATCCAGCAAGAGAATTTATTTCTATTGCTACTCTTCTTATATTTTGTTTTTCTAGTTCAGACATATTTTTATATTGATTGCTTTGAGATTTAATAGAGTCTCTAAGCATTTTATAAAAAGTAACATAAGTTCCTTGAGTCAATGCTCCTAATTCATGATCTGAATGCCATGTTTCTCCATGTCCAAATCTTCTTCTGTATCCAGGAACCATCCATCCTCTAAATAACATTACCAATTTACCATACCAATGTCTTTTTAAATGATTAGAATCAAATTGATTATATACACCATTAGTACGTTTATTTATACCGTGAAGTCTATTCATAAATCTAACCTTATCAAAATTAGCTACTCTTGGATCTATTTTAAGTCTTCCATTAACTTGACTATGAGCATCTAACATTGTCATATCAGATCCATCAGGATTTTTTAATTGTTTACCATTTTTATCTTTAGCTTTCATAAACTCAAGCATTGCCATACCTCTAGTAACTTGCACCTCATGCTCTGCTCCATGTTGTAAGAAAAACAATGCATCTGAAGAAAATAATTTTTTAGCATTTGAACCTGTTACATTTTTACCGTTAGTTTTAGCAAATTGTCCTTGAATCATATCATACTCATTTAACATTTGGCCTACAAATGTAGTAGGAGCTATTTTACCTAAATCTCCAATTCCTCCACCTTTACTCCAATAAGTTGTTTTTGCTTTTAAAACTGATTTTCTATCTACAAACTGACCGGCCGCAGCTTCACTCCATCCTATTATATTATCAAGTACGTTTTGGTTAACTCCTTGCAATAAGTTAAAAGATAAAGCATTCATAGCAGTATATCCGGCTAATTTACCTGATAATTTATTAGCTTCAAACTGTTTACCTAAAAATGTAAATTGTTTTTTAATTGTTTTTTCTCCATATATATTTTGATCTAAAAAAGATGTTAAATGTTTAAAATTATTAGTTTCATGACCTTCTTTAGACCTAGGTTGTTCAATACCTAAACCTTTTGCTAAACTATTTATAATCTTTATACCTGATGGAGAAGTTAAATCTGTTTCTCTAGATTCAATTATATCTGTCATGATTTGTATTTCTGCTTGAATACTTGCTTTTGCTTCGTAAGTATTTGCCATAGCCACAAATTGCAGTAAACTAGATGTTATATCTAAACTAATATCTTTTTTGTCAACTGCATTAGTATAAAATGCAGGAACAACTTTACGCTGTTTACCTCCAATGGTTTCCCATTGCTGTCCGTATATATGCTGATCTGTTTCTGTAATATCTGTACCATCAATCCACCATTCTTTTAATGTAGGTAATACTCCTTTTTCTATAAGCATGTCTTTATCAACTTTTCTTATTGAAGGTAACATATACGACATTTCACTAAAACTATCTCTTCCTAATTGATGACCTGCGGATCCTAATTTATCTTGATGCTCTTTATATATTTTTAAAACTCCTTCATAGAATTTTTTAGATTTAGGATTAGCCATAATAGCTTTATATTTTGAGTTCGTATAGTCTGTTCTTTTTCTTCCGTCAGACATTTTTTCTCCTCGTGAGGGTCTTAATAAAGATCCTTTAGGAGTTAATTGTGATGGATATCTAGGATTAACATAATAATTAGTTTGTCTCCAATTATCTAAAATACTTAATTCCATTTCATAAGTAGTCAATTGATCTACTTCTAAAGCGGTAATTGTATTATCATCTACCTTTTTTTGGAATGGTCTCATTACTTTATAAAGATCTTGAATCTTTTTTTCATGCTTTTCCATTATTTGTTGAGCATCTTTTTTAGGTACTGTATTTTCTCTTCTCCATTTACCCATAGCCTCTCCAAATGCTCTTCGTGTTAATCTGTACAATTCATCTCTAGTTTGAGCTCTGTATACAATTTTACCATTAACTTTGTAATTATCTATACTATTTAAATAGTCTTCAAATAACTCATCGCTCTCAAAATCTTTTCTTTCTCTAAAATAAGTTTTATTTTTTGCTTCTATAACTGCTTTTTGTTTATTAATTTGGTATCTATTCATATCATCTGGTTGTACTATACTAGCTCTATCGATTTGTTTATAAGTACCTTTTTCATCTCTTACCCAAGTTTTAACACTT
>CETC01006865.1_pt1 | contig 19663 bp, 22 predicted proteins | sample 326911 | NCBI WGS metagenome assembly CETC01 (sample SAMEA2622694, study PRJEB7988) | marine metagenome | isolation source: saline water (ENVO:00002010), including | reverse complement strand
AATGGTTTTATTGGTGCAAGTAAAAATGCAACAACTGGTGTCTACACAAATAATTTTAAAGTAGATGCTAGCGGTGTTTACACTGGTACGCTAATGCAGCCAATGGGAACAGTTACTACTGCAAAAGTTAATTCAAGTGCAGGAACTAACGAAGTAACTTTTTCTCAACCAGCGAAAACAATAATCACAAGTATACAATTAGTTTGTACTTCAGCTCCAACAGTTGCTTCAGGCGACATTGGATATAAAGTTGGTACTGCTACTGGTGGTGCTCAATTGGTTACTGCTTCTACTGATGAGATTTTAGATGGTGGAACAACAGTAGCTGCAGGCGCTCACTATAGCCTAACTCTTTTAGACACAACAGCGAGTGATGCTTCACCTGCTGCGTCTCCAAGAGTAAACACAGGTACTTCTGCAAGAAATATTTTCTTACAGATTACGAATACTACTACTGCTTCAGATCAGGGTGGATTCACTTGGATTGTTGCTTATAAACAATACGCTTAATAAAATAAATTAATGTGGGCCTTCGGGCCCGCATAAAATTTTAAGGAGAAAAAACAATGGGTGCAATGAATACTGATGTAAAAGCAAAATACTTTAAAGCGATAAGTTCATCGACTACAGACATCTGTGCAAACCAAACTAATTCTGGTGGAGGAGATATGACTCTTACAACTGGAACAGGTGTGTTTACAGGTGGATCAGAATCCAATAAAATTGCAGCGGCGGTAAACATTACTTCAACTGCGGGTGATTCAAACACAGGAATAACTTTTAATGTGGTTGGAATTGGAAAAGATGGAGTGAGCACTGTTAGTGAGTCTGGAATTACAGGACCGGCAGGAAGCTCAACAGTTACGACTGGACAAGTATACACAAAAGTTACACAAATCGTTCATTCAGGAACAGTTACTAATGTGTCTTGCGGTTTTGCGGCAAGTACAAGTGGTTTAGTATTTGGAGGAAGAACAAGAATCAGAGGACTACACGGAGTTAGCTCAGCAACAGCTGGTGAACTTCAATTTTATAATAATAGTAGTGCTTCTGGAACTGTTTTACTTTCGATAGATACACCAAATCAAGACGATATGCTTGATCCATACATTCCTGATGATGGAGTAATTTTTGATAGCAATGGATGCTTTGCTAGCTTAGGTACTGGTATCACGTCTGTAACTGTATTTTACGACGGATAGGAGGATGAGTGGCTACTTCTGGAACAACAACGTTTGAGTCAACGTTTAGTATAGATGATATAATTACTGAAGCTTTTGAAAGATTTGGTAGATTTGATTATTCTGGTAATGATTTAAGATCAGCAAGACGTTCTTTAAACATAATGTTTCAAGAATGGGGCAACAGAGGTCTTCATTACTGGGAAGTTAAAAATAATAATCTGACATTAGTTAACAATCAAGCAGTCTACACAATGTTTAGATCAACAGATGATGGCACGTCAGATGCTACAGCTGTGTATGGAGTCGATGATGTATTAGAAGCTTCTTACAGAACTTCTGCAAATGTTGATTCTCCGTTAACAAAAATAAGCAGATCTCAATATCAAGCTTTTTCAAATAAAACTGCAACAGGTCAACCATCACAATATTTTGTTCAAAGATTAATAGATAGAGTTACAATAACTTTATATTTAACACCTGGTTCAGATCAAGTTGGAGATTTTATAAATTACTATTATGTAAGTAGAATCCAAGATGCCGGAGACTACACTAATGTAAGTGATGTACCTTACAGGTTTGTTCCGTGTATGGTAGCAGGATTAACTTTTTATTTATCACAAAAATATGCACCACAAAGAACACAGGAGTTTAAATTATTATACGAAGATGAGTTAAATAGAGCTTTACAAGAAGATGGTTCACCATCAAGTTCTTATATAACTCCTAAAAACTATTACCCTAATATATAACTATGACTAAAAATTCATCAGGAAGATTTGCACTTTTTATCTCAGACAGGTCAGGTTTGGCTTTTCCATATAATGAAATGGTTATTGAATGGAATGGCGCTAGAGTTCACACATCAGAATTTGAAAAAAAACAACCACAATTAGATCCAAAACCTTTTTCTGCAGATCCACAAGGTTTAACAAATGCAAGACCTGCAAGAACAGAATTTCCTACTTTAGATATTTTAAAAAATAATCCAATAACAACTGCAGCTTCTTCTACATTAGTTACAATTGACGAACCAAATAGTGCAAGAGTAAACGGAGACATTATAAGATTATACGATGTTAAAAGTCCTGTTGGTGGTGTTGCAGTTTCTACTTTAGAATTACAAACTACATTAGCCGCTGACATAAATGCAACGACTGATGTAATTACTTTAAATGACTCTTCTCAATTTCCTTCTGCAGGTTATATTGTAATTGAAAAAGTAAATTCTACTTCTGGACTTTTTGAAAACGAAGTTATTCAATACACTGGCAATGCAGCACATCAATTGACAGGTTGCACTAGAGGAACGAATGCTCCTTTTAGAGGTAAAACTCCAAACAATACCACAGCTACAACTCACTCTCTGGGTGCAAAAGTACGTGGTGGATATTCTATAACTATGATACAAACTACTATGAAACAAGCTGGAGTACCATCAACAATAACTGTGGAGAACAGTTACACTTTTAATTTAGTTAATAATGCTTCTAGCGCTGAAACAGGAGGAGGATCATTTGTGTCGGTTGGACCGATCAATGATAATACATCAGTATGACATATGCAGAATTAGTACAGAAAATTAGAGATTACACAGAGGTGTCAAGTACAGTTTTATCTGATTCTATCATTAATGGTTTTATTAATGACGCTGAATGGAAAATATTTAGAGACGTAGATTCTGATAATAATAAGAGATATGCTACAGCAAATCTTATCGTCAGTCAAAGATACATAGACGTTCCAGATAATGCTTTGATAATTAGATCAGCTCAAATAATAGACTCGGATGGCACATCTGCAGCGGATAATAGAGATTTTTTACAATGGAGAGATACTAATTTTATGAGTGAGTATAATCCAAAAGGAACTACAGGAGTTCCAAAATACTATGGATGGTGGGATAAAAACACTTTGGTTTTTGCACCTACTCCAAATCAGACATACACAATTCAGTTAAATTATATCTTGAAAGACGAAGGATTATCAAGTACAAATACTACTACATATCTAAGTCTGTATTTTCCCAATGGACTTTTGTATGCCTGCCTGGTAGAGGCATTTAGTTTTTTGAAGGGCCCAAATGATCTCTTGCAATTATACGAAGGAAAGTATAAACAAGTAGTTGAAGGCTTCTCAATAGAACAAATGGGAAGACGTAGACGCGATGAGTACCAAAGCGGTGTTCCTCGAGTCGGTGGAAAATAAGGAGATAATTTATGGCAATAACACAAGCAATATGTAATTCTTTTAAAAAAGAATTGTTAGATGGTTCACACAGTTTTAAACAATCTGGTGGTGACACTTTTAAATTAGCTCTATACACTTCAGGCGCAACTTTAAATTCTGCAACTACTAACTACATCACAGCTGGTCAAGTTAGTGCATCAGGCACTTACGCAGCAGGCGGTGGAGCTTTAGTCAATGCTGGAACTTCAATGACAGCCGGTGTAGCTAGAGCCGATTTTGCAAATTTATCTTTCACTGGTGTAACTCTTACAGCAAGAGGTGCACTGATTTACAATACAACTACTGGTTCAGGATCTTCTACAACTGACGCAGTTTGTGTTTTAGATTTTGGTGGAGACAAAACTGCAACGTCTGGAACTTTTACTATTCAGTTTCCAGCAGCAACATCTACTGCAGCTCTTTTAAGGATCTCAGGTTAATCGTAGGAGGTAGCTCCTATGGCTGACAAAACTTATATCGTAACCGTAGCATCGGGAGCACAATTTCCGAGTGGTGGAACAGGTAACGTTTATTATTTAGACGGCGTTCGACCTACTTACGATATTAATACTGTTTCCAATTTTACTTTAAGATTTAATCAAGACGCTTCATCAAATGATAACCACCCAATGGTTTTTAAACAAACCACTGGAGCCAGTTCTTTATTAACAACAGGTGTAACTTATAATCTCGATGGCGTTAACGTTACAGAAGTAACGTGGACTAATACTACAAATTTTAATGCAGCAACTACTCGTTACGTAGAATACACACCACCAAATGAATTAGATTTTATTTGGATGTGTTATGTTCACGGAACTGGAATGGGTGGTAATGGTATTATTACTCAAAACAGTTGGGGTGCTTTATCCTGGAACAGCGGTGAATGGGGATCACAAAATAATGCAACTATAAATGTAACTAATCCAAATGACAGTGCTTGGGGTATAGATACTTGGAGCAATTTCTTCTGGGGTGGTGGCGGAAGTATGGATGCCGCTTTAGCAGATGTAACTGTAACTGGTGAAGTAAATTCTGGTTGGGGTAGAGCCGACGGTTGGGGTAAACAACTTTGGGGCAATAATAACGAAGGCGCTACAATTACAGGACAAGCATTAACTGCAACATTAGCTTCAGTAGATATTACAGCAGAAGTAAATTCTGGTTGGAGTGCACAAACTTGGGGCTTTAGTACCTGGGGTGCAATAGGAGACGCAGTTGCCACTGGTCAAGCAATGACCGCAACTCTTGCAAGTGTAACTATTACAGCGGAAGTAAATGCCGGCTGGGGTGGTAGAACTTGGGGATTTGGAAACTGGGGAGATATAAATAATTCTACAACTGAAATAACTGGATTTGCAATGTCTGCAAATCTTTCAAGCGTAACAGCATTTTTAAGAAAAGGTTGGGGAGCAACAACTTGGAGTAATGGTGGTTGGGGAACTTTAAGCGATACCACAGCAATAGTTGATAACACAAATCTTTTAGCAACTTTTGCTATAGGAACTGAAACTGTTGTTGGCGAAATTAACATAGGTTGGGGACGTGCAACTTGGGGTAATTTAGTTTGGGGTGGTTTTGGTCAAGTAGTTCCTACTGGTATTCAAATGACAAGTACAGTTGGTTCTGTAACTGTCGATGCAGAAGTTAAAACTGGTTGGGGCCGTGTAGCTTGGGGTCAACAAGGATGGAATGCTAACACAACTGTTGTAGACGTAAATGTTACAGGTCAAGCAATGACTGCAACTTTAGGTAATGAAACAGTTGTAGGAGAAATTAATAGAGGTTGGGGCAGATATGGTTGGGGAGACGCTAACTGGGGAAGTCCTGATAATACAATAGTTGTTTCTGGAATAGCTTCAACAATGGCATTAGGTAATGCTGATCCGGCTCCAGATGCAATGATTACTGGTATTGCTATGACAATGAATGATGGCGATCCAGGCCCAATTCAAGGGGATGCTACGGTAATTCCTACAGGAAATGCTTTGACAATTGCTGGCGGAACTGCTAATACTTTGATTTGGAACCAAGTTAATACTGGCACAGCACCTACTTGGAAAGAAGTTGACACCGCTGCATAAAATTAATAGATTGACAGCAATCTAATAAAATTATAAAAATAACATTATTGGAGTAAAATATTATGGCAAACTCAACATCGGCTAGTTTAAAACTAACAGTACAAGCAACTGGGGAAAACTCAGGAACTTGGGGACAAATCACTAACACAAACTTATTAATCTTAGAACAAGCAGTAGGCGGTTACGAAGCAGTAGCAGCATCTGTAGGTACTTTAACTTTTACAAATGGTGCCGTTTCTAATGGTAAAAATGCAGTAATAAAATTAACTGGAACACTTGGCGGAGCAGTAAACGTTGTTGTTCCTGATTCAATTGAAAAAACTTACGTTATTACAAACGGAACTTCAGGCGCTTACGCACTAACTGTAAAAACTGCTTCTGGAACTGGAGTCACTTGGGCAGCAGCTGACAAAGGAACTAAAATGGTTTATTCAGATGGAACAAATGTTGTTGACACAGCATTCACTGATTTATCTTCTGACTACTCACCACAACTTTCAGCAGATCTAGATACTAACGGACAAAACGTTATTATAGATAATACAAAAGCTATCCTAGATGAAAACTCAAAAGAGCAAATTAAATTTGCAACAACTTCTTCAGCAGTAAACGAATTCACAATTACTAACGCAGCTACAGGTAACGCGCCAGCGCTATCAGTAACTGGTGATGATGCTAACGTTGATTTGAACTTAACTCCAAAAGGATATGGAAGAGTTACATTCAATGGTATGGGTAAAATTTTATCGACTGCAGAAAAAATTACAATTTCTGCAACAGCAGCTACAGGTACAATTAACTATGATGTAATAACTCAATCAGTTTTATATTACACATCTGCATCTGCAGCGAACTTCACTGTAAACTTAAGAGGTGACGGTTCAAATTCGATGAACAATATTATGGATACAGGAGAATCAGTAACAGTTGCATTCCTTGTTACAAACACTGGAACACCTTATTACAACAACGTTGTACAAGTTGATGGTTCAGGTGTAACGCCGGAATGGCAAGGTGGAGCAGCACCAAGTGCTGGAAACGCTAACTCTGTAGACTCTTATTCATATACAATTGTTAAAACAGGTGATGCAGCGTTTACAGTATTTGCATCGCAGGTACAATTCGCGTAATAGGAGGAAAGCGATATGCCATTACTTGGTACATTTGGATCTTCTGCTTCTAGAGGATTCGGAAGAGGAACAGGAGCAAGAAAATACACAATCAGCGGATTTTTAGTCGTAGCTGGTGGTGGAGCAGGAACGGGTGGCGACCACGGAGGTGGAGCAGGAGCAGGTGGTTTTAGAAATATTACCAGTGCACCAGTTTTAGCCGGATACGAATTTACAGCAGGAAAAACTTACACAGTTACTGTTGGAGCCGGTGGAACTTCATATACTTACTACCCATCAGGCACACCTGGAACAGCTTCTCAAGTTTCATCTATTACAGGAACAGGTATAAGTTTTGAATCATCAGCGGGAGGTGGAGGTTCTCCATACTCTCCAAGTTCAGACGGTGGCTCAGGAAGTGGAAGACGATCTCCAGGAGCTGGCGGTGACGGAAACCAAGGTAGTTATTCACCACCTGAAGGAAATCCAGGTGGAGGAGCAACTAACCAAGGTGGAGCCGGAGGCGGCGGAGGAGCTGGCGGAACTGGCGGAACCGGCGGATCATCATCTGGCGGAACTGGCGGAACTGGATCACCTTCTACGATGGGCGGAACAGACGTAACATACGCAGGCGGAGGCGGCGGAGGAATCGGTCACTCTGGATCTGGCGGATCAGGCGGCCCTGGCGGCGGCGGAGGCGGCGGCCAAAGACAAGGTACATCAGGAACTGCTAACACCGGTGGCGGTGGAGGCGGAGGCGGACACGGTCCGGGACCTTACACACAAGATTATGGTAAAGGCGGAAACGGTGGATCAGGAGTTGTAATTTTAAAAATTCCTACTGCTGATTATTCAGGAGTAACTACTGGATCTCCAACTGTTACTACTTCAGGAACAGATACAATTGTTAAATTTACAGGATCAGGGAGTTTCAAAGCGTAATGGCACACTTTGCAAGAATAGATGACGAGAATAAAGTAACACAAGTTACAGCTGTTGCAGATGCTGTTTTAGATGACAACGGAACAGAATCAGAAGCAAAAGGTATAGCTTTTTTAAAATCACTTTATGGAGACTCTACTAATTGGGTACAATGCTCATACAATACTTGGGAAGGCAAACATCACGATGAAAATGGTGATGAATCAGCTGACCAATCAAAAGCTTTAAGAGGACATTTTCCTGGTAATGACTGGACGTACGATGCATCAGCAGATGCTTTTGTGCCTCCTCAACCTTTTGCATCTTGGACTTATGATGCGGCAAACCATAAATGGGTGGCACCAGTTACATTAGAATCACAAGAAGGTGATACACAAGATATTTATAAGTGGGACGAAGCTACAACAGCTTGGGTTAGATTAGGAACTAGAGACGAATCTGCAAGTGGTTCAATCAATGATGAAGAATACACACCTCAATAGTTTTTAATTTCCTCACTTAGAAAGAATTATGAAAGCAAAAATAACCGAAGGCGGCATATGGAATTTTCACACTGATACTATTCCTGAATATTGTTATTGGGATCAAGCCTTTACTAAAGAAGAATGTAAAAAAATAATTAAGTTTGGTAAAGATAATGGTCTTTCAATTGCTAAGACTAGACTTAAAGGGGAAATTGCTGCAGATATTAGAAAATCTAAAGTTCTTTGGTTAAGATGTAATGAAGACACTCATTGGATATTTCAAAGATTAAATGACATTGTATTAGAGATTAATCAAAAATATTATAATTTTGATTTATGGGGTATGCACGAAGCTATACAATTAACTCATTATAATTCTCCCGGAGGTAAATACGATCAACACGTTGATAAAGGATATCAAACACAAATTAGAAAGCTTTCAATATGTGTGCAATTATCTGAACCAGATAGTTATGAAGGTGGGGATTTAATAATTAATCAAGGAAAAGAAAACAAAATGAAAAGAGATTTGGGATATGCTGTAATATTTCCAAGTTGGACTTTACATAAAGTTACAGCTATGAAGAAAGGGGAAAGATGGTCTTTGGTATCTTGGATAGCAGGACCTAATTTTAGATGATAAAAAAATTTGCAGAAAAAAATTTAATAAAAAAATCTATAAAATATGCAACTAGATCTCAAATTAAAAATGAGTGTTGGCACGTTGAAGGTATAATTAAAAATCGTTCTAATGAAACATTAAAATTTGACATAAGAAAAATGGATACTACTTATAAAAAGAAACCAGCAAAACGTGGTTTTATTTTTTCTAAAGCAGATAAGATGGTATTTGAATCAGGAAGAGAATGGGTATTATTAGATATGCAGGAAATTCAAGATTTATTAGAGAGTGGTAAAATGAAAGTATTCTATTTAGATGATTTGAAACGCGATCTAGAATGGAATATAATACTACCAAAATAAAGAAAAACTGTGTATAACCATAATATATGCTACAGAAACTTAACTTTAAAGCAGGTTTTAATAAACAAGCCACTGAGTCAGGGTCAGAAAACCAATGGACAGATGGAGATTTTGTTAGATTTAGATATGGACTACCTGAAAAAATAGGTGGTTGGACTCAACTTACTATAGCTCAAAAAACTTTACCAGGTGTTGCAAGAGCACAACTTGCTTTTGCCAGTTTGTCTGGAGAAAAATATACAGCTATAGGAACATCATCAGGTTTATTTTTATTTTATGGAGACGATTTTTACGATATTACTCCAACAGACACAGCTATTACTGGCGCTACTTTTGACGCCGTTCTTAATTCACCAACAGTAACAGTAAACAAAACTTCTCACGGTTTAACAAATGGAAGGTTTGTAACTTTTTCTGGAGTTACAGTTCCCACAGGTTCTGGATACGCCACAACAGATTTTACAGATAATGGTTTTGAAGTTAAAAATGCATCTACAAATGCATTTGACATTACGATGCCATCTAATTCAGCAGCCAATACATCTGGTACTGGTGCAGCCTCTATACTACCATATGTAGAAGTTGGACCTATTTTTCAAACTTACGGTTACGGATGGAGCACATCAACTTGGAGCACATCTACTTGGGGCACAGCAAGATCGTCAAGTTCAGTAGTTCTTGATCCAGGAAATTGGTCATTAGATAATTTTGGAGAAGTGTTAGTTGCAACTATTCATAATGGTAAAACTTTTACGTGGGACGCTGGCGCAGCTAATCCACGAACTTTTAGAGCATCGACAGCAACATCTGGTTTTTCTACATCAGCAAATCCAACAGCTAGTAGGTTTACTCTTGTCTCTGATAGGGACAGACACCTATTTCATTTTGGAACAGAAACAACTATTGGAAACTCAGCTACACAAGATCCGATGTTTGTAAGATTTTCTACACAAGAAAATTTAAATAGTTATGCTCCGACTGCTACTAATACAGCTGGAACATTTAGGTTAGACACAGGTAATAAAATTGTAGGAGCTGTTCAAGGTAAAGATTATTTATTTTGCGTAACAGATAATGCAGCTTACGTAATTCAATTTGTTGGTCCACCTTTTACTTTTTCTGTTAGACAAGTAGGTACAAACTGTGGATTAATAGGTCAACACGCACTGTCATATTCTAATGGTGCTGTGTATTGGATGTCAGCTGAAGGAGGATTTTTTGTTTACGACGGAACAGTTAAATCACTACCAAGTTTAGTAGAAGATTTTGTATTTACAAGCGACGGAGATAATCTAGGTATAAATTATAACGCCTCTGATATTATTTATTCATCACACAATAGTTTATATACAGAAGTAAATTGGTTTTATTGCAAAGAAGGATCTACACAAATTGACAGATGTGTTACTTATAATTACTCAGAAAATTGTTGGACAACTTCTTCGTTAGCAAGAACAACGTATCAGGACCAAGGAGTATTTCCTGAACCTTACGCAACTGAATATAATTCTACAGGAACTCCTGTATGTTCAGGTCTTCAAGGAATGACCAGCATTAATGGAGCAACAACTTATTACTGTCACGAAAAAGGAACTGATCAAGTCAATAGTTCAGGAACAACTGCTATTCCAGCTTTTATTAGGTCTGGAGACTATGACATTACACAAAGAAGAAGCGCACTAGGACAATCAACTGGTATTGCAGATTTTAGAGGAGACGGAGAATTTTTTATGTCTGTTAGAAGGTTTATTCCTGATTTTAAATATCAAACAGGTAATGCTAAAATAACTTTATTCATTAGCTCATACCCAGCTGATACAGCTACTAGTTCGCCATTAGGGCCCTTTACAGTTACGTCTTCTACTGATAAGGTAGATACTCGTGCAAGAGGTAGACTTGTATCTTTAAAAATTGAAAACGATGCAGCAGGAGAAACTTGGAGATATGGTACTCTTAGATTAGATGCACAACCGGATGGAAGAAGATAATGGCAATAGATAAAGCAATTGATTATGTAGAACAAGATGGTTTTAAGAACTTTATTAAAAATTCTGATTCTGTAACTGTTCCTAGAAAATTTAAAGCAAGAAAAGATGCAACTCCCACAAAACTTGCATACATAACATCTGACGAAGCTAAGATGTTAAAGAAGATGAAAAAGAATACACCACACAAAGGACCATCTGGCATTCCTAGTTACGATGACTACGATGCATCAAAAGGAGATTATGGACAATCTACCACTGGAGAACAGATGAGTGGTTTTGAAAGTGGAGCTAAAGGCGAAAGATCTAGAGCAGATGCAAGATCATTAGGTATGTCTCCACAAGAGGTACAAGACATTAGATCAGGTGCTATTGCAGCTGGTGCAGGTCAAGTTGTTAATCCAAGTTTTTTTGGTCCTAGAAATAGAGTAAGCAGAGCAGATTTACGAGCAGCTAAAGCATTTGCTCCAGGAGCTTACAGAGCTTCAAGAGGAAGTCCTTTTGGTTTAGGAAACATTATGAGTGGTATAGCTGGATTGATGATGGGAATACCTGGATTTGGTTTGATAACAGCTGGGTTAGGAAGTTTAAAAGATAAATTTTCTACAAACAAAGACAAAGTTGATTACAGCGATATGGAAAAATTTAATCAGTTAGGTTTATATACAAATTATCAAAACCCAGACTATCTTGACTTTGACAATTTAGAAGCAATAAACACAGAACCAACTATAACACCAAAAGACAAACCAATAACGACACGAACAACAGAAACAGATGTACTGGATTATTTAAACGAATCACCATAGAATTAAAAAAAGAAAGAAAGAATGTTAAGAACAATATTTACGCAATCTTTTTATTACGCTAATGAAAAAGATATTAAGTATATAGGAGCTCATATAAATTTGTATATGAAATCTTTAAACAAAAATAAATTAGTTACTTGTAGTTTTGTAGACTACCTAGCTGATTTTACTGTAGTGCATTTTTTTTCTAAGAATAGAATAATATTTGACAGAGAGGATAGATTACTAAGACGTTTAGATTGGGATTATGACCATACAGATTTTTATCAAAGGTTTGGACAAAATATAAAGCTTAATGACCTATTGATTTTTCCGTCATATATGGGATATTCAATTGAAAAAGAAACTGGAAATTATAGAATATATAATGTATTAATACAAAATGGCTAAGATAACTGTATACATACCTGAACCTCAACCAGAATATAGCTCTGAAAACCAGAGACAGATATTAGAGTCTGTAGATACAATTAAGAATCAATTAAATTTTGCTTTTCAACAAGATTTAAAAAACGAACAGGACGCATTTAATTATTTTTTATCATAATGACTATACAATATAAAAATCAAGGTTTTAAACAAGCCGATGTAAACAAAGCTACAGTGCTTACTTGTCCTACTGATGGAACAATTATAGTTAAAAGTGTATACTGTGCGAACAACGATGCGTCATCAGCTATTTTAGTGCAAATGAATTTAGTTGATTCATCTGATTCAAACACTGAGTATGAATTTTTTAGAGACGACTTGGCTGCTAAGTCGCAGGTAAACGCAACACCGCAAGGCTTGAATTTAGAAGCAGGTGATGCTATAACTGTGCAAGCAGCAACAGGCAGCAATAAAATACAAGGTGCTATAAGTTATGCTTTGATAAATAGAGAGAATGAAAATGGATAAGACTAAAGAACCTACAGTAATTCATTGTACTACGACAACTACAATTGTTAATACTAAAACAGGAAAGACTTATAAAGACGAACAAGAAAGAGACGCCGATGTAAACGATCCAAACACAGGTACTACTATGGAACATATAAAACAAGATGTTCTTGTAGAAGTTTCACCAAAAAGTTTAGAAGTTTTACAAAGGATATGGAAAGCACAAAACAAAGATGACAAATCAAAAGCCTAGAGGCGGAACAGAATTACAATTAGAATATTTACATAAATACGTAGATAAATTTACGTTAGATAAAGTTCAGATAACAACATCTATTCCTGAAAAAGATCCACAACAACCTGGTAAACCACAAATACTTTGGCAAAAAAATTCTTATGACCAACCTAATTTAGCTCCCTGGTTTAGTGATAAGAGTAATCATAGTAAATACGACTGGTATGTTTTTAATTCTCATTGGAACTTTGAAAAATTTACACAGAAGTTTGGCTTGCCTACAGAAAAATGTGTTGTAATAAAAAATGGTATAGACAACATTGAACCTAGAGACTTAAATTATGAAAAAGGCAAACCTATTAAAATAATACATCAATGTACTCCTTGGAGAGGACTGTCAGTATTATTAGGTGCAATGCAATTAATTAGAAATCCTTTAATATCTTTAGATGTATATTCAAGTTGTGAAGTATATGGTTCTGATTTTGCTAAACAGAATGACAAAGAATATGAAGATTTGTATAATCAAGCTAGAAATTTACCAAACGTTAACTACATTGGTTATAAAAGCAATGAATATATTAAAGAACATTTAAAAGATTATCATATATTTGCTTACCCTTCTATATGGGAAGAAACATTTTGTATATCTGCATTAGAGGCTATGGCTGCAGGATTGTATTGTGTTACTACGAATTATGGTGCACTGTATGAAACTTGCGCAGAGTTTCCAATGTATGTGCCTTACTCTACTAATTATTATAATCTTGCACGTAAATTTGCATATGGAATTCAAGGAGCAGCTGAAGCTTTAAAAACAGATACAATTAAAGAACATTTAAAATTACAAATAGAATATACAAATAAATATTATAACTGGACTAAACAAGGTGCATCTTGGACCAGGTTTTTACAAGGAGTAGCTGGTGGACAATAATAAACCCCTTTGGTTTAACAATAACGAAAAAACTAAAAATATAAAAATTGAAGAGATAGCTGAAAAAAAAGAACCTCTTAAAATATACGTAGCGACTCCAGTGCACGATACTTGTACTATTCATTACACGCGTGCTGTTTTATTATTTCAACAAGCGTGTTTAAAAGATAATATACTTACAACGTATGGTTTACTTAAATCATCATTAGTTCAACAAGGAAGAAATTTATTAGTATCTGAATTTTTATCTGCAGATATTAAATATGATTATTTTTTATTTATAGACTCAGACATAGATTTTGATTACAAAACTATTAAAACTATGATTGATAAAGATAAAGATGTTATAGCCTGTCCTTATCCTATGAAAACTTTAAATTGGGATAAGATCTGGAGAAGAATGAATGATGAAGGTATTGATCAAGCAGATCATTTAATGAAAGCTGGTTTTACTTTTCCAGTTAAAATGAAAGATCCTAAAAACATTATGGTTGATGATGGTGTATGTGAAGTGTCTAATGCTCCTACTGGCTGTATGTTAATTAAAAGAAAAGTATTAGAGGATATGACTGAACATTATCCTGAACTTAAAATTAATCAAACTACTATTATTAACGGAAAAGAGACTACTAAACCTAATTTTTATAATTTCTTTGACACATATCACGACCCAAAAACACAAGAGTTTTATGGAGAAGACTTTGGTTTTTGCAAAAGATGGACAGATATGGGTGGTAAAATATATCTATATATTATGGATTACATAACACACGCCGGAGAATATCAATATTGCGGTAGAATGTGGGATGAGTTACAATACAACAAGCGTATTGACGAAGCCTCAAAAAAAGAATAAAGTCCTATAATTACAGGCAAATATGCCTGCCAAATACAATTTAATTAAATTATGACAATATCAAGAATGCAACAACCCAGACAATTATACGGACTAGGAAGTCTAGAAAAACAGGAATTTGTTACAGGTGCGCCAGATATCAAGCTAAAAGGTGATCTAAGGATGGCATCAGCAGACGATGACTACGACTTTATGGAAGAAGATACTGAAGAAAATACTATGGAATTAATGAAAGACCAAGGGATTCCATATGGAGAACAGGTTTCAGCACCAAGTAGATCTTCTGAATTAAACGATTTATCTATGAGTGTATTTGGTAAATCTTTAAACGAGTTAACTGAAATAGAAATAGAAATGTTAATGAATCTAGCTAGAGAGAAAGCAGCTTATGGTGGTATTATGAATAGTACTACAGGAAGAAGAGCTTACGGTTTAGGTAGTATATTTAAAAGCGTAGGTAAGGCAGTTAAGGGTGTTGCTAAAGGTGTTAAAAAATTTGCTAAATCAGATTTAGGTAAAGCTGCTATATTAGCTGGAGTTGGTTTTGGTATACCTGGAACTAGCTTTGGTGGTTTATTTGGTAGAGCCAGTTTTGGCGGTGCAGCAAAAGGATTATTTGGTCATAGCGGTATTGGACCAACTTTCAGTGCTTTAAAAGGATCGATGTTTCCTGGTGCTACAGAAGCAACTGATGCTGTGTTAAGTAAAAAAGCTAAAGGCACACTAGCTTCATTTGCGATAGGATCTTTAGGATCAGCTGCATTATCTGCAGCAGAAGCAGGTGGATTAGATACAAGTGATCCAAATGCCCAAGTAGATTTAGAATCTTTACAAAATTATTTATCAACTGGTTATAAAAATTTAAATCCTAATGCTACAGACGAAGAAGTAAATTTATTTGTTCAAGAAAATACATCTGAGTACAGAGCTATGGGTGGTAGAATAGGTTATGCTATGGGCAGTGATGAATTAGTGGAACAGGCATCAGGCATTGAAGGACTTCCAATAAACATTAATTCTAGAGGAATTAAAGAACTTGACTTAAGAAAAACAGGTGGCTTTGTTCCACCAGTTGGTGTAAAAGAAAAAGCAGATGATATCCCGGCGATGTTATCTAACAATGAATTCGTATTTACAGCAGATGCTGTAAGAGCAGCTGGAGGCGGAAGCGTCGACAAAGGTGCTCAAATTATGTACGATACAATGAAACGATTAGAAGGAAGACTAGCATAATGGCAACAGAAACAGTAACATCGATACAGCAACCAGCTCCTTTTATTGAAGCTGCTGGTAAAACGTATTTAGACGATCTACAAAAAGCAATAGGTGGTTTTAAAACAGCAGACCTATCTAAAGTATATGGCCCACAATTTACAGCTGGCCTTGGTGCATTAACACAAGACGCTATTGGTAAAGCATCAGGATTAGGAACTTTTGCTCCTTTCTTACAAGATGCATCAGCTTTAGCTGGACCAATGACTTCGGCTCAGCAAACAGCTTATATGTCACCTTACCAACAACAAGTTATTGATACAACGCTTGCAGATTTTGACAGACAAACTGCAAAAGGTATTCCGGCTTTAGCAGCAAATGCAATTCAATCAGGTGCTTACGGCGGAGCAAGAGAAGGAATCGCACAAGCAGAATATGCATCAGACGCAGCAAGAAACAGAGCAGCATTACAAGCTCAGTTATTACAACAAGGTTTCCAACAAGCTCAAGATCAACGTGGTTTAGATTTTGCAAGAAATGTAGAATTAGCTCAACAGTCACCTGCATTGGCTGGTCAACAAATTAGTGGTTTAACAACATTAGGTGGATTGCAACAAGCTCAGACACAGCAAACATTAAATGCTCAACAGCAATTAGCACAGCAACAAATGATGCAACCATTAACAGCTGCACAAACTTATGGCCAAGGAGTTACAGGTTTAATCGCCGGTTACCCAGGTCAAACAAGTATAAGTCAACAACCAGTACCAAGCTTAGCACAGACTGCTATAGGAGCAGGTGCAACACTAGCGGGAATATATAGGGCGTTTAGTTAATATGAGAACTTTAAAAAGACCAATGTTTAGGATGGGCGGAATGTCTAATGAAGGTATTATGTCAGGCATAAGACCAAGACAAAACTATGCAGAAACAGGAGCAGTAAAAGATTACTATGGAGACGCAGAAAAAATAATTACTGAAAGAATAGGTGATAATAAATCTAAGATGGATCCATTAACACAATTTTTATTAACGTATGGTCCGTCTCTTGCAAGTAATGTAGGACCAGGTGGATTTATAAATAGAGCTGTAGGCGCTGCAGAAAAACCTTTAGCAAATACAATACAAGCTGTAAAAGATGATGAAAAATTAGCAAGAGATATTAAACTTGCTTCAATCGATTTAGGTGAATCAGAAAAAGATAGAGATCTTAAAAGAGAATTAGCTGATAAAAAAAATACATTAGATTTGTTACCTACATTTTTAGATCAATATGAAGGTAATTTAAATGAAGCTACTAATAGAAACAACTATGAAAAAGGTGGTTTAGAAATTATAGCTAAAGAAAAATTTGGTGACAACTACGCTGGCCTTGGTGGTGGTAACATTCACGGAGATTTAAATTCTAAAAGTATGAAAACTAAAAAGAACGTTGGAAAAGTTTATTATGATGTAACAGATGGTAAGTTTAAAAGATTAAGAAGAACAGAAGAAGGTTTTAGTTATGAAATAATAGATATAGAAAAATTTAGTAAAGCAGACGATGACGCTAAAAAAGCTCCAAAAGAATCTTTTCCAGGAGAGTTTAGTAAAAACCCAGCATATAGAAGACCTCCAAAACAAGGTTTTAAATTCCAACCGAAAGACCCATTTGATCCTTATGGTGGAGCCTAGGGGGATGAATGGCAGAAAAATTTCTACCACTTAATGAAGCCGAAAGAGATAGTGATACAGCTTGGTATACATCTTTTGCAGCAGGTTTAGCATCTGGTATAATCAAGGTACCTGAGGGAGTCTTTTCATTAGCAGCAGAACTTATTGATTTAGGAGCAGATACAAATACAGCTGCTTCAGTAGAATCTTTTTTTGATACACTAAATCCATTTGAAGAAATTGCAGACGATAGAGCTATAGGTAAACTTACAGAAGCAATTGTACAAGTAGGTGTACCTGGAGTTGTTGGTTTTAAAGCTGCCAGTAAGCTAGCTAGAAATATGACAGCAAAGGCATTAAAAGCAAAACGTGCTGGTGCTTATGCAGAATTTGGTAAAACAGGAAACAGAGTAAACTTAACTAGAGCTTTAGATAAAGTTAAAACATTAAATAAAAAAGCAAAGGTTCCAAGATTTGCTGCAGGTGTTATGGGTGGTGCAGCAGGCGAAACGTTTGTTGCAGATGTAGAAAAAATTGGAACGTTTGGAGATATGTTTGGGGGAGGCCCAACTAAATTAAATAGAGAAGAAACTTTTGGTAGAGAAGATGCTGCAAGAAAATTAGCTAACAGACTTAAGTTTGGATCTGAGTCTTTAGCATTAACACCATTTGTTTATGGTGCTGGTAAAAGTGCAAAGTTATTAGCACAAAAAGGTAAAGACTTAGCTTACAGTGATTCTCAATTTGCAAGATGGTTAGATAAATATGTAAGAGCACCTTTTAGTCCTAGAGGTGGTTTAACCCAAGAATTATTTGATGAAGAAAAATTAAAAGAAGCTTTAAAAGCTTCTGACCAAAATAGAGCAAAAGAAATAGTAGATGGTATAACAAAAGAAGTTGATTACATATATCCAGATGCTGAAAGAGTTTTTAACAAAACTGGTGTAGCAGAAAAGAAAAAATTTTTTTCACATTTAAATGATGCTATGTTTGCTGGAGACATTAGACAACCACTTAATAAAAAAGCTGTTGATGATATTTTTGAACTTATGGAAAAAACAAATGTATCAGCTGAAAGAAAGTCAGCTATCTTAGGTGGTATAAATAATGCAAGAACTAAATTTTCAGAACTTATAGATATATTAGATGCAAATAATACAGGAATAAAAAAAACAACTGGTAGAGAAGAGTTACAAAAATTATTAGGAAATAGAATTATAAACTGGATGGGTGGCACATACAGAATATTTGAAGATCAAGGTAAAGGTTTATTTAAATTATTTTCTAGATATTCACCAACTGATGAAGCTTACGAAGGTGCAGTTAAATTTTTTAGAACAATGATAGCAAAAGAAAGTGGAGACACAAATTTTAATCTTGCAACAAGTAATAAATATGAGAGAGAAGCTATAATTCAAACAAATAGTTTATTAAATGCAGTAGCAAAAAGATCTGTACCTAAACCTTTAAATTTTAATAATTATGTAAAAGAAACTATGGAAGGTAGACCAGGTTCAGATTTTGTAAAACAAGTTATTGATGACACTAAATTACCACCAAAAGAAATAAGAGAATTGTTTGGAGAAATAAAAGATCCAAGATACGCTATTTATAATGCAACAACAAACTTATCTGCTGTAGCAAGAACAGCTGCTTATCTAAGTCAAGTTAGTGCTAAAAATGATCAAGTACAAAAAGCAGGAGGTAGAGGTTTTTTCTGGGCAACTGAAGAAGCAGGAGAAGAAGCTTTAAGATCTGCTCAAACAGGAATTAAGCTTGTGCCTGTAGATGACATTGTAAAAGAATTACCAGGAGCAGGACAAATAGCTAACCCATTAGCAGGTAAATACACAACTCTTGAAATAGCAGAAGCTTTAAAAAATGCAAACGGTATAGCATCCGGTCTTCAAGGTTTTGTAAGAGGTGAAGGTAAAGAAGGAGCAGAAGCCGCTGTTAGTTGGATGTATAGAAATTTATTATTATTTCCAAAAGGTATTTCACAATTAGCAAAGACTGTATTCTCCATACCTACACACTTACGTAATATGTTTAGTGCGTTTGGTTTCTCAGGTGCTAATGGTACTTTGTTTGATCCAGAGTTTTA
>CETC01001473.1_pt1 | contig 19775 bp, 37 predicted proteins | sample 326911 | NCBI WGS metagenome assembly CETC01 (sample SAMEA2622694, study PRJEB7988) | marine metagenome | isolation source: saline water (ENVO:00002010), including | reverse complement strand
TTCTGCATATTGCTTCTGTTGTTTCTTTGCTTTTTTACTTTAACTATGTAATCACTATCAAGTTCTTTTAAGTAATTAAAAAGTGTTTGTTTATCTTGACTTGTATTAATCACGAAATTCATAGTGCAGCTTTCTGTTCTTAATATAAATCTTATTTTTAGGCTCTTTAAAAAGTTTTATGCCTTGCAGGTTATATATTTTTTTAGTAGGTCTTAGTGGTATTTCATTTACACCAACACTATTTGTTATTGGAAATTGAACCCACTCTAGCCCATTAAATACAACAGTATCACACTGGTTAGTGCAAGGTATTATTGTAGTACCTGCTCCTTGCGGATTCATTATGTAAGCATTGTAACATACTTTTACTGTATCTGTAAGTTGTATTATTGGAAACGATGCAAATGCACCAATACCACTAAAACAAAAATCACTATTACAAACCCCCCAATAAACATCAACTGTGTCACAATAATTATCTAAAGAGTCTGTTGTTTCAATCGTCACGCTAAAAACACCATTCGAGTTTTCTATTACTGAATATGATATTGAGTCACACCAGTTAACTGACATTTGTGTTTGCATGTATAATAATAAGTATAATAATTTCATTAGTTAAATTTTTCGTTAATACCTCGTTCTCCTATTAATTTTTCTTTAGCACCAGCCCATAGTTTATCATGCCTTATCTTTTTACTTAAAGACGCTTCAGTTCTTTTAAGGCTTGGCATACCATCTTCAGGTTCGCTATCCATATATTTGCCACAACTACAAATAACATCTGCAACCCATTTACTATCTCTATAAACTATTTTAGCTTTGTTTACTTCTTTTTTTTCTTTACAACATTTACAAGAATATAGTGTCATTTTGCTAGTCCTCCTGTTCTAGTTTTACTTTCTTCATAAAGTTTTTCTAACTCAAAATGCAAAACATTAATTGCTTTTTGTATATCTTGTTCAGCAGGACTACCATCTTTTTTTCCTGCTCTTAGTATATACTGTACTGCTTGAGCAGTCCATGCGTTTAAGTTAAAATCATCAACTATATCTTTGGCTGAATAACCATACAATGTTCCTGAATAATAACTTGGCTCAGGTGTTCTTTTATAATCTTGTTTCATTTTTTATTTTTTATTTTATATATTAAATAACTAGCAATAGGTGTTCCAAGTAATAAAGTAATTAAGCTTGGGTGTGGTTCTCCACAAATACCTATAATATGTCTTAGTGTTTCAAACATTTTTATTAATAAATCTTCTAACCATGCTGTTTTCTCTTCTTCTTTTTAATTCCTTAGACAGTATTCTACTAAAAGTAATTGTACAAATATTAAATCTTTTAGCCATTTCTTTGTTACTGTTTTTGCTAGGGTTTTGAAAGTAATAGTCTAGTATTTCTTTTGTATTTTTAATCATTCGCTATATTTTTTATATAGTTTTTTAATTGCATCAAAACAAGTTGATATACACGAACCACAATTTGTAGTAGGTGAATAATTAGTATTGTGTATTGTATTATATGTCTCTATCATTCTTTTTTTAGCTTGAACATCTTTTGCTCTACCCGTCTTTAAGTCTTTCCACATGTCTAATATTTCATCTATTATCTCTTGTGGCAAGTCATCTGGTGTTTGTACTTCTGTTGTTTTATCCCAATACTTCTGAGGACACGCCATTGGTGCTAGTCTTGCTTTTACTTTCATAAAACATAAACACCGCTTACAAGTTCCTGTTGGTTTAAAATAGTAAACACATTCTTTACATATTGCTATCCTGTCTTGATAGACTTCATCAGGAACAAAAAATCTATTCACTTTTTCTATCTCCTTTTTTTATATAAGTGTTTTTAGTTCTTGGCTGCCAGTTAGGACTTCTAAAACCAAACTGCATTACAAAACTATCATTCTTTACAGGGTTATACATCTTCATTTAAATTATTTTTAATTATTGTTCTTACTTTATCTATTGTTGTAAACAAGCTGTTACGACTTATTTTAGTCTTAGCAGCGAGTGAGTCGAGTGTCTCACCGCTATAATATAACTGGAATAATTTTCTATCGTACCAACTTTCTAGCTTGTCTAACTCTTTATCTATTGCTTCTAATTTCATTATTTTATGGTTATCTACTTCTTCGTTTGGAATATTTGAAATATCTTTATAATTAAAACCATCAGGAATAATATACTCATTAGTGTCAGTTGTATTAGAACTAAAAACAGAACCATCAATATGTGTATAATACTTTTCATACTTATAATAAAAATTACTTCTTGTGCTTGTTAATGCTCTTCTTAATGCGACAGCCCCGTATCTTGTTATTCCATCTATTCCATCTTTTTCATAAATATTCCTAAGCGTTTTAGGATTCATCTGTAAAAAATAAAGCATCAATTCCTGTACTGCTTCATTAATTTTATTTTCATCTGTTGTTATTCCATAAGCCATTTTTCTGAACTTGTTTGTTAGCTTTGATATTTCAATATAAATATCAGTCATGAGTAGGTTCTAGTTTATCTATTCTATCAATAACTTCTTGAAGCATTTGGTCTAATACAACCTTATAAGCTCTTATAACTGCTGAGTTAGTTTTAGTTTCTACTCCTGCAAAAAATCCGCTAGTAGCAACAGATACATTTATTGGTATAATAGTAATCCAGTCATAGAAATTGTTTTCTCTAACTCCTTTGCCATAGTTGTTAGAATATTCTATAACTAAGTCTAACACCTCTAAATAATTTTTGTATCTTGCTTTTGTAGTTAATTCTTCTACAAATTGTTTGCACATTAAAACATAAACATCTACTATTGATTTGTGTTCTTCACTTGAATAAATAGGAATGTGCATTTTTCAAAGTTATAAAAAAAATTATTCTATTCCCTTTTCTTTTTTTAATTTTTTAACAACTGACTTGTAATAACTTATTTTATCTTCATAATCAGCTCTAGTAAACTTCATTGTTTGTCTAGCTTTAAATTGTAAATCATCTGCTGTTCCCTCTCCATACTTAGAATCAATAGCTAAAGCAAACCTATATTGTTCTCCTGCACGATATAAATTACAAGCAACACATTGAGCTGAACAGTTTTGTTCATCATATCTAGTTGCCATAAAACGCCTAGACTGAAAGTGTCCGCATTGCATTCCTGACTTGTAATGTTTAACTACGCCACAAGTAAAACATTGTACTAAGCCATTTTGACTATCTCTTAGCCTAATGTAAAGACTAAACCATTTGTCTAGTTCTTTTTTAAGTTTACTTATTGATTTTACCATAAAATTTCCTGAATAAAATCTTTTGGCGGTTTTGTATAAATATATTGGGCAATAGTAGTTGTCTTACCAAATCTAGTTTTCTTTTGTAAAGGAATACTATCTATTTCATATCCATCTTTTCTATGATTAAATATAATAGCTGAAAGTCTAGTAGCACCATATTCTCTAATAGCTTCATAGCTTGTTATACTTCCATGTGTTTTTAAATGCCATAAAACAGCATCTGATTGACTTTTTACTTCTTCTTCTTTAATTGTAATTGTTTTCATTCTTTTAATTTATAGTTTATATGCAGCAATATTGCTGCGATTATTACCCACCCTATCATTTGAGTAGTTTTATTGGTTCTTGATAAAAAGGTACATTTTTTTGACCTAATGTATGTACTTGATGATAAGCATCATCTATAACTTTTTTATGAGCGTAAGTCCACTTGTAAAAAGTTCTAATGTTTAAAAATGGTTCATCCTTTCCAAATCTTACACCCTGCCTAAAAGCATCTTCAATTTGATTAAATGTCATATTGACAAATCTTTTTTCTTGTTTAAGGTCTTGTGCAAATATCTTACTTAATGTAGCCATAGTGTTTGCATCTGTTTTGTGTCCTATTTCTACTGAAGTCTTTGCTACTAAGTCTAAAACCTTTTCAGTTAATTCTTGTAAGTTTTCGTTTTTTAGTGGTTTCATAATTTAATGTTTTTTATTAATTCTTCTTCTTCAAGTTTAGTATAAAACAAATCATCAACTAATTCATCTAACTCACAACCATCTTCATTTTGTATTATGTCAGGCATCATTCCATTAACATACCAAACTGATATTATATTTAATATCTGCATTTCACTTAACCCTAAATCTTCTATAATATTTTCATTATATTCTAATTCTTTCATAACAGTTTTTTAGCTTCTTTCCATTCGTTTAATTGTGAATGTATTTTACTCATTGTTTGTTTTTTTACATCTCTTCTTTCCCAAGTTCTAACGCACGCTTTCCAGTCTTTCATTTTATTCTTTCCTATTTGCCAGTTTTTACTTTCATAAAAATCTATAAAACTTTCAGCATCTATATTGTTGTTGCGTAATATACAATAATTTTTAACTTCTTTAATAGTTGGTTTTTTAAAGCGCACCTTTTTATTACTATCTGTAAGATTAGTATTAGTTATATTTATATTAATATTATCTGTAAACTTTTCTTGTGTAGGGGTGTTAACCAAAGTTATCACCCTAGTTTCTATTTCTTTACTACCCTGTTTATATATGTTAACACGCTTTATGTAATTATTATCTTCTAAGGTTTTTAACCATTTTTGTATTGACACCCTACTAACTTCATATAATCTGCAAAAGTATTGAGTTGAAGCAGTACACTTTCCATTCATATTACATAAAGCAGTTATTTCTGCATAAAGTAATTTAGCATTAGGGGTTAATTCTTTGCTATATCTTACATCAGCAGGAATAACTGCATAGTAGTTTGGTTTTTCCATTAAATAATTTCTAAGTTGTAATTACAATCTGTCAGGGCAAACTTACATAATTCTAATTGATTGTAAAAATCTTTATATGAGAGTCTAATATTATATTCAGCTCTTCCTGAAGTAACTTTAATAATAGTTTGGTATTTATCACTGTTACTTATTCCGTTTTCTCTTAAATATATTTCTAACTCCCTAGAGTCTGAAAATGTTCTTTTAGAACCCTGAATACTAGAATATGCATTATAGACTAAATTAAAAATCTCTCTATATTTAGGAAAAGAACGATAATTAGATTCATGCATTCTTTCATAATGATAAACAGAAACCCTATCTCTTTTAAGCTGTTTAGCTATTATAGTTGGGTGTGTATTATCTATCATCCTAGCAACAACTGCTACAACACTTCTTGGTACTTGGTATTCTTGTTTTCTGCTTTTGAAGGCAAGCGAACCTTTACGCAGCCCTACTAATCTTGTAGTAAGGTCACATAAGTTTTTAAAATTATCTTCTTGTATCATTTTAAAACGGCAAATCATTGTCATCTGAGTCTGAAGTTACAAAGTCCTCATTTTCAGCTTTTTGTGTAAACCAATATCCATCTATATTGTGATAGTATTTTCCTTTATACTCTCTAGAATAAACATTACAAAGAATAGATACTGTCATTCCTTCTTGTAATTTATTTAAGTCTTTAATTTTGTCTTGACCAAAAGCACTTATTGCTACTAAATTATTAAAATCTTCTCCATTGTCAATTAGAGCTGTTTGCTTTTGCCATTCTTTTCCAGATTTACTTACGCCTGTCTCAAGTTTAAGCATCTTAACTAATTTTCCTTTTACTTCCATTTTTATTTATTTAATTTATTAATACTAGGTTTTATTTGTAACTTTTAATGTACTTAATTATTTTTGATAGTTTTTCTTTTTCTTTAATTATTTCTAATTTTAAATTCAAATTGTTTTTCCTTAGTCTTGTGTTTTCATTTCTAAGCTGCTCACTTTCACTTAAAGGTTTGTTTATACTGTTATTAGGCAGTGCTGTTTCCATAATTTAATTTTTAATTATTAAAAAGAGGGGGGCGTATATCTTTACAAAGTATAACTGCTGACATTATTATTTATATTGATACCAAACCCCCTCATGCTATTTTCTTTTAAAATCTTCGCTTTCATCTTCACTAAACACTCCAAGCTCATAAAAGCCAGTTAATTTTAATACTGCTCTTGACATAGCTCGTTTTTCAGCCATCTCCATTACATACCAAGTATTACAATTGCCGTCTTTAAAACCACCTTTAAGAGCTGAACCAAATGTTTGAATAGATGCCTCACCTTTAATTGCATTAGCTTTTACAACACAAAAATCTCTTTCACAATTTATAACTTCATAGTCAATAGTTATATTTTCTATTGCTTGTATTTTGTCTATTCCTGACCTTGTGATAATTACATAATGTTGATGTTTAAAAACATCTTCCTTGTCCAAACCGTAATGCAAATATTTTTCTTTTATTTTTTCTGTTCTCATATCGTAGTTATTAATGCTTTGTTATTATTTAGTTTATTATATTTCTCTTTATATATTGCTAGATTCTTATTTACAGCTTCATTATATTCTTTTAGAGTTGGTCTATCCTTTCTTGTTTCACTAAATACAATACCATCCCAGTAGCTGCCTTTTTTTTCTGTCTTATATTCAAATGATTCGTCAAGATTAAGACCAGTCAATTCAATATAAGTATCAAGAGCTTCATCTACCTGCTCTCTAGTTCCAAAGATTCTAATACTTGGTTCTACTTTTTTTAAATCTGTAAACCAACCTTCAGGTGATAGTTTTTCTATTGTTTTATACACTCCGTTATTATAGAAGTAGTAGTCTTCGCAAATTAGTAATTCCATTGTGTAAAATCTTTAAAGTGATAGTATTCTTTTTTTAGTTTAACAAACAAGTCTATTACTTGTTCATCTAATGACCTTTCTAATAAAAATCTTTTGTGTTCAGGTTCAATACTTTTTACCAATAAAAATAAGCCATCATTAATTTTATTAAGCCATAATGGATTTTCTTCTATTACATCTAATATTGATACAATAGCTTCTTCTTTGTTTGTTGCTTCTAACATTTTAAAATTTGAGTACATCTGTTTTTGTTTTGATTAATATGATGCAAAGATACATATTATTTTTAATTGACACAATTATTTACAACTTTATTTACAAAGTTATTAACAATTATAGTGTTAACAAGAAAATTAAAGAGAAATAAGTAAGACTATTACTATAAGTAATAAGTAGAGTAGAGTTAGCTTTGTAGAGTCTTTTAGGTGCATTATAAGGGCATTAAAAGGTTTATTGGTAGTGTACCATTGTTTAGTACTACGGAGCAGCCTATGGCTTGTTTTTTAAAGTTTTTAGCGTAAGCAGCAGCATAAGTCGTACAGTCAACCCCACAACCTACTTGCATTGCATAGATTTTATACTTTTTTCCTACGAACCACTTGCAGTATGCTTCAGTATGAGTATGACCGCAAACGCTTGACATTAGGTTGTTCTTTGCTTTTGTTTGTGCTTGACCCCCTTCTCCATGTTCGTAAAGAACATCATCATAAACTACTGATTCTACCCAATTCCAATTAGGAGTTCCTAATACTTCGTTGTATGATTTTATCCAGGCTTTAGGAATACCGCCTGTAAAAGCCTTTCTAGAAGCTAAGCGGTCATGGTTCCCAATACAAACATCTGCAACAGGAAAGGCTTCATACCATTTAGCAACCTTTTCTATTGTCTTTTCTAACTCATAACCTGCTGACATTCCATCAGGGTCAGGCTCATGATAACTAAAAGCATGATTATCAAGTATATCGCCAATAAAAATAACTTGGTTGCAGTTGTATGTTTCATATTGCTCTTGACAAAACTCTAAATAACCATCTAGGCAAAATGGTTCATGCAAGTCGCCAACAACTAGGATGTTCCTAGTGTCAGCTTCTCGCATCTTTTTTAATGCCGCTATTTCATGCGGCTTTAATCTAAATCTATTTGTTTGACTTTCCAAAATCTGCTAATGATTGTCCGCCTAACATAGCGATTAAACTCCACCAAATTTTAGAAACTGATTCTTCATCAACCCCTAACCATGAAGCTATCATTGGAACTAAAATAGAACTAATTCCTAACCATACTTTTTTTGAGCCTAACAGTTGTGTAATAATGTAATTTTTCATTTTATTTATTTTTGATTATTAAATTAATATTAGTGCCACCCAAATTTATTATTTCTTTTATAAGTAAATCCATAGCTAAAGTAGAGTTACCAACAAAGTCTTGTTTACTAGTCATCCCAACTAATATACAACCCCTAGAATCTTTAGCAGTATTACCTCTATGAAATAATATATATGAACGGTCTTTTACATCTTCTACAAGCAAATGCAAATAATCTCTAGTTGCACTTTCTCTTGGGTATCTTAATCGTACCTTGTATTCGCCTACTGGTATGCAAGATATGCTTCTTTGATTATCTCTATATGGTAGTTCTAATGTATCACAAAAGCGTTCTCCATTAAGAAATAGTTCTCCTATTGTACTTTCATCACTAAAAGTATCTCTGAGAATTAAAAGGTTTATGTTGGAGTTTTTAGAGATAGTAGGACTTATAAATTTTACACCCTTTAACTTCTTTAACAAATTCTTTACGCATTTTAACTTCACTTTTTATTGCTTTGTTATACTTTGGATTGTTGCTATTTAATTTGCGTTTTTTAGGCATTATCTTTTCTTTTTATGATACCACCACTTGTCAACAGTATAAACTATTGTAACTAATAACAGTATTATTTTTAAAAATAGTTCTAGGTTAGTGAATGTTGTTACGCTTAGTATTACGCTGTTTACACCTATCACCTCTCCTACTTCTTTTGTTATCTGCTTCAGTGGCATCTTTCAAATATGTTTTAAGTTTATTTATATTTTTAATTTTTGGCTTGTAATATTTCTTCATTAAGTTAAATCAGGAGTTAGAAAATCTCTTAAAGTTAATTTATTGCTTTGTCTTGGCATATCTAAATTCATGTTAGAGTAATAGTTTTCAGTTGATGGTGAAACATCAGCGCCTGAATTTGTTGAATACTCAGGAAAGCTACTTATATTGTTCTTAATATAATCTATCAACCTTTCTCTATAATAACTAGCAGTATTTAAAACCTCTTCCCTAAAGCTCTGCGCTTCAGCAGTTGTTAAAGCAGTTCCAGTTTCTGATGTTTTATTATAGATATTGCCATTTTCTACTTTATGCCTAAGATAAGGAATAGCATGGTATAGACTATATCCTGGAAGCATATCGCCTATATACTCATCTACTAAGGTCTTATAAGCACCTGCTAATGTTCCTGCTATTATTTCATTTTTTAGCTTTTGAGTTAGCTGAGTTCCAAGTGCAGTCTCAACATATAGCTTCTGTGCTTCACGCACAAATGGAAGTAATATATCAACATCAACATTTAAGTTGATTGCAGTTGAATCTTTTAACTTCTGTTCTGATATAAAAAGTACATAGCTCATAATTATCTTGGTTCTAAAAATCCGTTATTTTTCATTCTTTTAGGGGGTCTTGCTACTAGGTTGTCATTTTTCTCCGCCGTAAACCCTTCACTTCTTGCTTTTGTATAAGATATTAATTGATTAGAGTTTATCTTACTTTTAGCACCCCTTAAAGATGTCTTGTAAATCTGTCTCAGCCAAAAATGATGACAGTTGCCCCCGCCTTTATACAGCTCTAACTTACTGTCTTTCAATGACTTACAGCATTCTTCATGTTGGTCAGCTAACCATATAGAGTAAGTTGCAGCACCTCTCGGTCCCCAACCTGGATTAACTGCAATATCATTTAATCTTACTATATCTTCTTTTCTATATATTTTTTTAGCAGCCATCATTAACCTGCAAAACTCTCTAGTTTCACCCTCTTGACTTAAAAAATTATCTTTAGTATAAACATACCTCACTTTGTAAAAATCATTATCTGACTTATTAGTTCCATCTTGACTACTTCTAGCATTAGGTCTAGCTGTTCCTGTACTAGCTAATTCTAGCTTTTCGTTAGCTGCTTGATTTAAAACTTCTTCAAAATTAAAATCTTGGTGTTCTCCATCTACTACTTCTTCTTCAATTAGTTCCCAGTCTTCAGACATATCTTCACCAAAATCTTCTATAAATTTTTGCAATTCTGTTTTTTCTACTTTCATCTCAGTTGCTTCAGCATGACCATCACAAGCCATATAAACTATTTTACCCTCTAGTTCGTGTTCATGATAGCCAGTACAACCTTTAGTCTTAGCATGAGCTTCTGCTTCTTCTATTGTACTAAATACTGGCTCTCCATCTATCATTCCAACTTTAGCTAGTTTTACATCTTGTTCAACAGTTGCTTCGTCTTCTTCTAATGGTGCTAATCCAATAGCCTCTCTTATTTCGTCCTGAGTTGTAACCTCTCTAATAGTCTTAGAGTCAAATTGAACTGTTATAGGTTTTAATTGTACAAACTCAACCTCTAAGTCCATATTATTAACTGAGAATATAGTCTGTAAAGTGTCTAGTATGTTTAACTGAAAGCCACGAATCACAGTATTTTGATAAAAGTTTGCAGCGTTTATAAGCTCATCTGTATTGCTTGAGAAGCCGTTGGTACTATCAATACCTAAAAGTGTCTTAGAAGTCACCCTATGACCTGTGAGGATGTTCTGTACTAATAGTTCTTGAAGTGCTAAATACTGTTTATCAGCATCAGATACACTTATAGGTGTTATTTCAGGTGTTCTTGTTCTGTCGTCTGAGAAAGTTAAAACAAACTTTCCTGAGTTTTTAGCACCTGTAAATTTATCTGTTAAACTTTGCTCTATCTGTCTTCTTTCTTCAGCAGTTGGTACTCCATTTGCGAAGCTGATAAAGTAAGAACCACTGAAACCGTTTTCTATATTATTAAGATGAAACTCAGCAACTCTTTGGTCTACTAAAGCCCAGTTACAAGCTGCTAAGTAGTCAGGTGTGTGGTAGATGTCCATATTAGGACTATACGCCCCTGTGTAAAGTAATTGACTACCTGAAGTTCTATCATTAGTGTTAAATGCTGCTATTGGATAAGGTTTGTGTGTTCTGGTATTTGCCCAGTCAGCACTAATATAATATGTGTCTACTTTACCCATTTCATTTGGTCTACCTGCTCTAACCCTCTCAACTGGCACATGATAGATTTCAGCTATCTCAGTTCTATCTCTATTCCATATAATGTGTATTGCATAAGCACCCTGAAGCTTAAAGTCAAATGCTACTTTTTTAATTACTTGATGTAAAGACTCTTTAGAGTTTGCATGACGCATAAACTTCTTTAGTTTAACATAAGTATCTAAATTAACATCATCATCAGGAGCTATTAAATCCTCTCCTGCTATCATCTCAGCAGTTCCGTTAATAATAGCAGCATGAGTTGAAGAATTGTAGTATAAGTCTATAAGAAACTGTGGATAGAGGTTGCGCCAGTCATCAGTGCCATATTCAATGTAGTCACGCCCTCTTACTTCTTGCACTATTGGTGCTGTACTTGTTTCTAAATTTATTGAAATTATTGAGTCTTTCATAATTATTGTTGTGGTTCTACATTATCTCCATTTGCATCTATACTATAACCTGCGAAGCCGTGTACGCATTTAGTAGGTGTTAAAGCATGAGTTCCAAAGTCTATATGCTTAGTAGTCATTATATCGTAAAATACACCATCATAATAAACAGGTGGCGTTATTACATGACCATCAGGGTCATAAGTTCCAGGTGTTTCTACTATTCTACCTAAGTCTACTATTGCTTGAGTTGTGCTAGTATTTGCTGTGTGTTGTTGACCTTCAACCTCTATTATTTGAGTTACTCCTTTGTCTAAAAAGTCAGCATCAGCTTGTGCTTTAGTATCGTATTGTAATTTATATATATTCATATTATGTTGTTAAAGCTAATAGTTGAGCATCTGTTAAAATTGAATCAAAATATAAAATGGTTTTTATTCTACCTTCAAATGCCCAAAATCCACCTGCAATACCATTATAGGCATTTGAAATTTTATCTATTGGTTGACTTGGTGTTCCTGTTGCAACAGATGCTAACTCTTCTACACCATCTAACCAAATTGCTGAGTCACCACTTTTATATTTTACAGCAGTCTTATGGAAGTTAGTATCAGCTATTGGAAATTTATAAGATAATGAAAACATTAAATTGGTGCTTCCTATAGTAGCGCTAGCCATATATCCTGCACCCCACCTGCCTATATTTATACTGTTACCATTATTTTCGCCAATGCTCATTATTTTTTGACCTGATTCTGTAACATTTAAAAAAGCATACTCTAAAAATAAAACACCCTCAGCATTATTTGTGACACTTGCTATTCCTGTTTTATCAAACAGAGTTATGTTTCTAGTAACAGAACCACTAGTTGTTGGTATATATGATGTTTCTTGAGGATGCTCACCTTCTTCTAATTGAAAGCCCCATAAATATATAGTACCTGTTACACCTGAAGAGTTTATAGGATAAAAATAACTATTACCTCCATTTGCACCAGTTTGAAAACTAAAAGAAACTCTAGTCCATCCTGAAGCTGAAGTTTGAGAGTAATAACTTTGTGCAGCAACATAGTCTGAGTCTCCATTTAGGTTTATAACTTTAGCTCCTATATCAGTCATTGTACCTCTTTTTACATAAAAACTCCAAGTGTAAAAAGTATTTGCTGAAACAGATATTGCTTGATACATTTGTGCTGGTGCGCTAAGTGTTTCGCATTTATCAGCATTAGTAGTTCCATCTGGAGATGTTATATCGTTAGCAGTTACAGTTACATCACTTTTGCCCCATGCAGCATTATCAATCTCTTCACTATAAAGGTTTAAATTAGTTCTTTGTGGTTCTATAAGAAAATTAGAGCAGCCCCCTAATGAGTAGTCTATTTGTGGCTCATTTACTGCAACAGATACTACATTGCCTGATTCATTGACTCTTGTAGCAGTTGTTGCTCTTGTAATATTTAAATCTACTAAACCACTATCAGGCTTTATGCTATAAAGCGTACCTGCCTTAGCTCCATTTGAAGTTGTAATTATTTTAGCATCATCTAATAATGTCATGATATGTCATTTAAATCGGTTAGTATAGTTGTCAAGCATGAACTACCTTCAAAAGTACCACCATCAGTTGTTACTCTTGACTGGAAATCAGCTACCATAGTCGAGATAGGGTCTCCACCACCGCCACCTCCACTAGCTTTGATGTTATTTAAACTTATGCCTAATTTAAGTGATAGCATATCTTATGTTGTAATGCCTTCATGATAACCTATTCCAATACCACTTGTAAGGGTTATAGCGGTCACATTCATAAATAAAGTAGTTCCCGCTGGTAGTGTCGTATGAAGAGCTGCTTCACCAGTTGCATCTGCTACTGTAATTGAAGCTACTACACTTTCAACTGGAAAGTAAACACAGTACCAGTCTTTACTTGTTTGGGCTGCTGTTGTGAATATCTCAGTACCTCCGTTTTTACCTAATTGCTCTGTTAAGAGTTGTTGTACATTTTCTATTGCCATTTTTTATTTTTTATTGTCCGTAATATATATAATTAGTTCCACTAGGCTCTTGCCTTTGTGTATATTGTACTTGTGCTGTTCCTGCTTTATCTGCTACATACATTTTGCCTTTAGTTACTAAACCTTGAACTACGCCATGAGTAGCTCCAATAGGCAATACATCATTCTCATTAATAGGTGCGTTTCCTGCACTAATAGCTACTGCACCTGTCCAACTTACTTCATATACTTCATATTTCCAAAATCCTGATGGTACAAAGTTTACTTTACCAGTATAAACATCAGGTGTTGCATTATAATCAAATACAAATTTTGTATATCTATCATAAATTAAATGAACTGTTGAATAAGCATACTGAACTGACTTATCCATGTCATTAGTAAACTTAACTAAATGCCTTATTTTGTCAGAACCTACTGAAGTGTCTATACGATTATCTTCAGTCTGCAAATAAGTTGTTAGGTTAGTTTCAGTGATTGCTTGTATCATATATTATATAATAGAAAAAGTCATTATTTATTTGGTATATAAAAGAAAAGAGTGGTATTAAACCACTCTAATCAAGAAATATATGAAAACTACTAATTAAGATTAAGATGTAACTATAGTTAAACCTGTAATACCTGCATTAGAGAAAGGCGCGCCTCCTGCTGCTACATCTTCTAACATAGCAAAAGGTTGTGCTTCTAACCCATCAAAAGTTAAAGTATATCCGTTTCTGTCTCCAAATGCAGCACCACTATCAGCAGTTCCTGCATTCATTGACATTCCGTTGTGCATACCCATACAAATTATTACATCATTTCCTGTTGCAGGGTGTGTCGCATTAAGCTGTGCAAATATTCTAACTTGCGTTTGTCCTAAAAGTTTAATCTGATTCTGGTCTTCTTTAGTAAGACGGTTTATCACCATATTTACAGTAGGTGTATAAAAAAGAGTACCGTTTTCGACAGAGCCTGTAAGACTCTCGTTTGCGGTTGTAGAACCTCTTGGTACTGTGTACCTATATATTGTAGAGCTTTGAAAGTTAATAGTGTCTATCTCACCTTCAGTACCTGAAGCATACGCCCAGTCTGCTCTTGCAAAATCATCATAAACTGAAAAATAAATATATTTAACACCCCCTGAAATTCGTGAGCAGTCAAGTCCTCTACCTTTGCTAAGTGCTGTACATGCCATATTTTATTGTTTTAAAAGTTAAAAAGAGGGGGTTTTTACGCCCCCTACTTTGTATTATTAATCTTGGTGAACGATGTCAGCTCCTACTCCTAACTGAACTCCTCCTGCATATCTTGCTACTACTCTTATGTTATCAGAACCATCAAGTAAACTCATATCCATCAATTGAATTCTTGTAGCATCACTTAAAAGGTCAGTACCATAAAATAAGTTAGATTTTTGTGCCGCTACTAACTGATTATCTGGACAACCAGGTACTACAGCAATTTTATAGCCCTCAAATACAGGCTCATAGTCTCCGTTCATGTTGTAAGCATTTACATATCCTAAAGTCGATACCGCTGAAATATAGAAAGCGTAAGTCTTAGGGTTCATGTATATATGTAAATCCTCTTTATTTAATACAGGAGAAATATTAGCTGCCATGTCAGCAGTTAAAGTTTGTAAGTTAGCTATGATGTTAGCCGCAGTATAAGCACCTGAAGCTGTTGAACCTACTACTGTACCATCAACTGCAAATATTCCCGTAGTTGCTGTTAAGAACCCTTCAAATTCTCCATTATTAGCCGCTGCTCCACTCCATACAGACTCTTCAGTAGCCTGTGCTATAATCTCACCCATATAAGAAATAACATAGTCTTCAAAACTTACAGGTGGCATTGCCCCTGCTCCAGCTCTCATTTCTAGAGCCTCCCAAGAAGTTAATAAAGTTTTCTTACAAAGGTCAAGGTTAATTTGTAGATTCTTTGGTGTTAAAACCTTTTCGGTCATAGCCAAAGTTCCGTGGTCTGTAAAGTCACAAGTTGCATCTCTAACTACTGTAGTTCCTGCCATCCTTTGGATGTTGCTTTTGTACTTTACATTCTCCATTACTGTTAAGTAGTCTAGTGATTTTGCTTGTTTTAATGCTGCTGAAATATAAAAACCAGCTGCTTTTCCCGCAAAATTCGATGTTACATTGAATGCCATAATTTTTTATTTTTAATTGTTATTATTTATTTATTTATTTGTTTAAATCGTGTAAAAATCTATCTCTGCTAGATAGCTTCTTGTATTCTTTTCTTGATAACACAGGTTTTTCTGAGCTGAATTTATTTGTGTTAATCGGTGCATCAGCAGGACTAGCTGCTAATTCCGTTTTTAGTTTTTCGTTCTCAGCTTTTAGTTTTTCTAATTCTTCTTCTGCTGAAAATTCAACTGTTTCTGTTTTTTTAATTGTCTTAGGTTTATCAGACACTTCTTCAGTAGTTTCTTCTGACATCTCTTCAACATCATCATCACCACCTACTTTGTCTCTTTTTAAATCAGCAACTGCATCTTCTAGGTTTTTGATACGCTTTTCCATACCTTCCCAGTCATAAACTGCTGCTTCTTCATCATAGTCATCTTTATCTTTTTCTTCCAAGACAGTTTCTTCTGACATTTCTTCTTCTTCAACTGTATCAACTTCTTCAGTTTCTGATTCAATAACCTCAGCTACTATACCTTCTTCTTCTACCCTAAAAGATATACCAGTGTCAGTTCGATAAGTTCCAACAGGAAGTAAGATTGTAGTTCCATCTTCTGTCAATACAGAAATGTCTACGCCTGATTCTAACTCTTCAGCAGTAGATACATAGATTGTACCATCTTCTCCTTTTGCCTGCCAAGCTAATTTTATTTCTTCTTCAGCTTTATTTAAGCCAAGTGCTACTAATATTTGTTCTTTAATGTCCATAGTTTCTTTTTTAATATAATAGAATTATTTTGAGTTTGTTTGATTTTCGCGTATTATTTCATTTAAAGCTGATAGTATTTCTTCATCAGTTGGTTGTCTTTCTGACATCTTTTCCATTTTATCTGTAAAATAACCTTCAATAGAAAGTCCTTTAAGTTCTCCTGCTTTTACTTTTTGCCATAAATCATCATTGTTAATTTTCATAGATACCATCCAAGTCCCTTTTGGAAGATTATATCCATAGAGTCTTGACTTATCCATTTTAGGGTCTTCAATTATCCAGCTTTCAGTTGTTAAGACACCTGACACTCTATCTTGGTGTTCGTAAGTTGCTTTATGATGATTGTTGTGTTTTAAATAAAGTTCAGATGATTTTCTAACTGTATCAGGACTAAAATATACATAATACTCTGAGTCTGTATTTGGGTTGTATCTAAATATCTGCTTATTAGGTATCAATGCAGGACTAACTAGCATTCTTTTTTCTTCATCTACTTTAGCAAATGTCAAGTTGTTTTTCTCTTTACCAAAATAGACAAAGTCTTGCTCAATAGCAGGACTAGATACTAAACTAATTGCATCAATAGCTAGTTCTTGACTATCATCATCAATAACCAATTCTACAATAGATGTAGTCTTTTCATAATAGTCTTTGTTAGCAGCTTCACATTCAGCTATTGAGTCATACTCACAGCTTCCTGTCTTTCCCCATTTTACTTTTCCGTTTTCACATTCTTCGCAAGGCATATTATATAATAGATTTAATTAATATTTATTTGATTTTTAAATTGTAGCTCTTCTTCTAATATTGGCTAACTGTGCTTGACTGTTGGTCATTTCATCTGTTACTACAAATGCTCTCATAGCTTCAGGTGCTTGACCTCCACTTAATTGAAACGCTCCTGACATCATTTGAGGTGCTGGTGCCTGTGAAGTTAAAGCACCTCTTCCGCCTCCACCTCCGCCTCCACTTGCATCAGGTTTTGTTCCACTTAAAATCTTTTGTATCTGTACCGCTGAAAACGCACCTGCTAGACCTGCCTGTATAAATGGATATGCTGGAAACAGCTTAGTTATAGGAGAGTCTTGTGCGGTTGTAAAAGCATTTTGTACACCCTCTATTCCTGATATAGTTACTGAAGCTACTGCTGCTGCTTTGCCTATTGTAGAGCCCTCTTTAGCAACCATTTGAATTAATGCTAACCCATCTAATGCTATTGCTTTTTCAGCATCTGCTAATAGTTTTGCATCTCTTTTCTTCATTTTATTATTAGCCAAATAGTTGTCTAAGACTTTATTATTAGCCTTAATAATGCCCTGAGCTTCAGTTTCAGCAATTGCAGGCATTTTAGTCATTATTACTTCTTCTTCTTTTCTTAATGCTACACCTTCGGCTTTTATTGCATTTATTTTATTATTAAGCTCAATTTGTTTAGTAGTAGATTCTTGAGTTATACGAAACACATTCATCTGCAACTCAGCCTCTCTATCAAGTTCTTCAGCAGTGTTTTTACCATCTACTGCTGTTAGTTTCATTCTTTCTTGTTGTATTCTTAAATCCTCTTCAGCGTTAGAAACTCTTTGGTCTAGTAATTTGTTTTCAATGTCAAATGCTTTTTGAGCAGCATTAAGTCTTTCATCTTGCGACTTTGTAACATCTTCAGCAACTAACTTTAGCCTTTCAATTTCAGCTCTTTGCTTTTCTGTCTCTACATTTAACTTTCTTTGACTGTCTGTTAATTTTTGCTGAGCCTTTGTTAATGTAGCAGTTAGTACAGTATCTGCTATTATTTCTGTACCTATGTTTTTAAATGTATTCTGTATGTCTTTTATACCGTCTATCACATCACCAGTTAACAACTTAACCAAACCTCCACCAAATAAAGCAACTCTATCAATAATAACTTTAAATGCAGCACCTATCCCATTTAATGCAGTCTCTAAAAATTCTGCACCTCTTTTAGTTTGAACAAACCAAGTAGATATACTACCTAATGCTACAACAAATGCACCAACACCAGTAGATATAATACCCGCTTTTATTGTTCTAAACATGAATTTAGCACCTGAAGCCGCTGAACTCCATGCTGCTTTTAAACCATTAATTGAAACACCTAAAATTTGCATCTCTGCAACAACTTCTTTACCCTCTTCGTTTACATCTTCAATGTTTTCTTTTGTCTTTTCTAGCTCTTTATTCCATGCCTTTTGGTCTTTAGCAACACTCTTAATATTGCTATTAACTTCAAATTCTATAATTTCTTTAGTTGCCATATCTTTTTATGTTAAATCTACACTTGTTCTTATTTCTGTTATCCTAATAGTTGACACCCATTCTATTTCGGTATTAGCAGCTCCTGTTAAAGATTGTTTATAATCTGTACCTGATACTTGACTTTCAAAATCCCAACCAGTAGTTGTGCCGCTTGAACTAATAGCTGTTTTACTCATGTCTATACTTAATGTAGTTCTAGCATTTTTAATTACACCCCTTTCAACCCATGCTTTATAGTCTCCTGTGTTACCAGTTGAGGTACCCCCTACTCTTACTGCTATTGTTTCACTTTGAAAATATAAGATACTGTTATTAGCAACACTTGCAGGTTTGTAATAACTGCCAGTAACATTGTTTAAATAAGCATCTGTTGCTGAAGCATCTTCAGTAGCCCCACCATAAATTATAGTAGTGTTTTGCCTTTTACCTAATATATCTGAACTGTTATTACCACCTAATACTATTGAGTTGTCAGCTATTGAGTTTGCTTTATTTCCATAGATAAAGGAGTTGTTTACACTATTAGTTATTTCGTTATTTGTACCTATTATAATGTTGTTTCTTGACATACCTTTAACAGTATTGCTTTCGCCCATTATATAGGTGTTATTAGTACCTGTTTCAGTTTTATTGCCTACGCCCTGTATATTGTTATTTTCGTTTCTTATATTCCTACCTAAATTATTACTAAATGTAAATGCTTTACAAGTACCTGTTGCTTTATCATAAGTATAGCCATACGCTTCGCATTGTTGTTGGTTAGGCGTAACATCATTAGTGCCATCAGTAAATGTTACCAGTCCTAAAGTATTAACTGAAGCAGGTTTAATTGTATATCCGTTTAAATAAGGTATTGCCATTATGGTATAAGTATAAATTCTACTGTTGCTAAATCGTTTGGTTTATAGTCTATCTTGTTTACTCTAAATTCTCTATTTTTAATAAATACAGTATCAAAAAATTTAAAAGTATTAATATCACCAGGAGTTAAGTTTACTTTAAGTGTCATTGTTCTTGTGTCAGGGTTGTATAGCTCATTAAGATAAGGAAGCCAATAAGTATTGAATAAATTATTAGTTGTTGGGTTTCCTATTGGTTGTATAAGCTGACAAATACCAAAATGAAAATCAGTAGTTGCTGCTGTTGTTGGTATATCTGTCAAATGACTGAATTGTAAAAACTCATCTTCAGTTGCATCCCCACTAACTCCGTTTTGAG
>CETC01018596.1_pt1 | contig 19834 bp, 18 predicted proteins | sample 326911 | NCBI WGS metagenome assembly CETC01 (sample SAMEA2622694, study PRJEB7988) | marine metagenome | isolation source: saline water (ENVO:00002010), including | reverse complement strand
TTGAATTCTTTTACTAATTTTCTCCAATTTTCCATTATAAGTTTCATGTTATTCTCCTTACCCTGTCGAAATCTGGTCAGCCCCCCTTAGTTACAGCACTTTTCACAAGTGCAAGTACAGCATTCGCAACATTGGCATTTATTTGAATCACTCATAATATTTTCTCCTTTTAGATGTTTAAGCTACCTAACGCACTACATAACTTTTTAATATTACCGAATACTTGCTCCTTTTCTCTTGGGCTTAAATCGTTGTAAACTTCTAACATTGCAGTAAAGGCCCTTTCCTCTTGTCTAGACAATCCGCCGAGCTTTTTACTGATAATTGCCATAGTTAACCTATCCGGAAGATTATTGACACCGAATTCAAGTTTACCCTGATTGTTGCATATAACTGACTTATACCTCATCATTGTCTCAACTTCACTTCCGTAACCTCCTAAGCTGGCTTTCGTGGTAAGCACTCTAATTATCGCTCTTGTCTGTGGGTCGGTAACTTTCTGAGCGAGACCTGCAGCTGCATCAATTCCTTGGCCGGCCATATCCAATGCATCACCAGGACTAATGCCGAATGGAAGCTGCTCGTTGATTTCATTATCTTGTTTTTCAATTGTCTCATTTAAGAAGTATCTTGGGTCGATACGTTTTCTGTTTTGTCTATAAAATTTTGGCATAATTTTCTCCTTGCATCAAACTGCTTTTAAGATTTCATATCTCGTGTATCTAGCATTCTTGCTGTAAATTCTTCTGGTGGCAAGGGCTCTCTATCGTCAACTGCTTCTCCACCCCCTGCTTGGCTAGCCAGTGCTTGTAAATACACTTCCAACTCTTCCATATCCATTTCTGCTAACTTGTCAATATCTCCATAAGCGTCTCGACTGCCAGCTACATCTTTTGATAGCTCTCTAATATCATCAATAAGGTCTTCTCTTTCAACTGATTCATTGAGAAAATATCTTGGATTTATGTGTTTCTTTTTATTTTTATAAACTTTTGGCACTAGTAACCCTCCGAAAAACTCTATTTTCTTTAATTAGTTTGAAAGAATCATTCTATTCATTATCTAATTTAATATTATATTTTTTTAGTGCTTTGTTTAGTTGGGCCCTATTGATACCCAGCATTGCACAAGCATCTGTTTTGTTTTTTGTTTTCGACATAGCATATATCACAAAAGCTTCTTTGCAGATTTCCGGGAAAAAGTTGTATATTGGTATTCCCAGTAGTTTTCCTTTAAAGGATGAAGATATGCTGTCAAGTTTAAGGTATATTATTTCCTCTAAACTTAATAGTTTTATTCTATTTAAGAAATCTTTATTTATCTTATTCTGTTTTAGAAGTTCTTTTTTATAATTATAATCTTTATTTTGTGTTTTATGTTTTGAACCTCTTAATGAATTATTGAATAACATGTTATCCTTTAACTGCCAAACCCAACCACCTCAACTAAAATAGCACATGATGATTTGTAAATCAAGGATTTTTTTAGCTAGCGCTTAATCCGGGCGGTTCATCTGGAGATTTTGCTTGCTCGTATTCATCGTTTGTTGGCTCTTCTGGAGGGGTTTCTGACATTTCGTTATCCCACTTATCAAAATAGAGCTTGATGTTTGCGATAAGATAATCATAAAACATTTCCTGGTCTTCTGGATTGTCTAACTCTCCATAATAATCAATAATTGACTTTTCGATAGTTGGATAAACTCTTTCTGCTTTATTGCGGCCCGTGGTATCGGCGCCTGTAATAGGCTTCATTTTTTCTTCTTCTTCATCTGGCTCCGGTGGTTTTTCTTTTTCTGAGCCGTCTGCAGCATCAATAAACTTGTCCTCATCACCCGGCATTGTCTCGTCTCCAATACCTTGTACATCGATTCCGACTTGCTCAGCGAGCTCTTCTTTAGGTCGTACATCGTTAAGTTTTACTGGAGCCAGTGTGTCTTGAATCCATTTAACGATGTGCGCTCTAAAAGACTGCTTTTGGGATTCTTCTGTTGTGAGAGTCTTGTAAACCTCTCGAAGGGTCGAGAGAACATTTGTATTTTTTAGCAAATCTTTTAAAGTATTTATACCAGTACTATCAGAAGAGTCAACATTTGGCCCTTCAGCAGACTGCTCTAAAATCATCTGCCTTAAGGATAACCTAAGTTCATGCTCTTGAATAACATAATCAATTAAATCTTGTCTTTGTTTTGTTTTGTTTTCAAAAAACTTTTTAATTCCAATTCGAAGTGTTTTTCTAAGCTTTTTTTCTTGCTCTTTCAATTGTTTGTCCTCTCGTTTAAAAACCGGTTTTGTCATGGCGCCTTCGATGCCACCTCCAGCCATTGAAATGGCTTCTTCCATCTCTTCGACCTCTTCTGCTAAAAAAGCATTAGACACATCTTTTGGCCTATCTTTATGAAATCCGCCGCCATGCTTGGTTAAATCATGTCGACCCATATCTAAATAGACTTTATGTGCTTTCGAAAGCCTTTTTCTCATTCTTCTTTGAAACTTACCTTTAGAAGGTTTAGCTTTTGGAGCAGTTTGCTTGCGAAAACTTTTTACAGCTTCTCTTATAATGCCTTCTAAGTCCTGACCATCTAATTCTGGTTCGTCTACTTGATCTTCTTCTGGTTTTTGCTTATCGGCAGGATTCAAACCTAATATTCCCATAATAGCCAAAACATCTTGTGGCCTGGCAACAAAATCTTTTAAAAACTCTAATCCTATTGGGTCAACCGTTGCCAAGTCAATAAAGTCTCTCATGTCAGAAGCATGATACAGTGCAGCGTCACTGGAGCGACCTTTACCCTTATTTAATGATTGCATAATTGTTGGATTATCTTGAAGCAACGAAAGATACTCTTGAGAGTGTTCAAATGGCCCAACAGCTTTGGTCTTGATGGTTAAGTCTGGTCTTTTTTCTTTGCTTTTTGATAATACCTTTGGACCATACCTGCTAGCATCTTCGCCCTTTTGACCGACACCTAATATTACCGTTGCTCCTTCTGGCGCTGTATATATATTGTCTGGGTCAACCGGATGCTGAATAAAGTTTATAGCAGTCATCATTGAAGATGCCACACCAGGTGGACCTATCATCACCTCTGCTTTGTCTTTTATTGGAGAGCGGGACAACATTACTTGCCAACACTGCACTGCTTGCTCAGCACTAATTGATTTTCCAGATTTCATTGCTCGACCAGATAACTGCGGTGCAGAGACAAAAATGTAAATTATATCAGCTTCTTCAGCTAAAGCTTGCGCGGCAAGAAGGTGGCCCTTGTGTGGTGGCTTAAACGACCCAGGAAAAAGAGCAACCGTTGAAGGCTTAGTTTTGGCTTCTAACGGACTTTCTCCTCCAACTTGAGGCTCTATAGGTCCAAAGCGTTGAAAACGCTCCATACCCAAGATTTGGTTGGTTGGAGCAAAGTTTCCAGTGAACTTATAGGTGACGCCATTATAGTCAAACACAAATCCTTCTGATGGGGTGTTGATATTTTCAACGCTCTTTAATTTTATGATTTGTTTTTTCAACTCCTCTTTTGCTGCTTCATTAGAAGAGTTTTCAATTTTATCAATCGTATCCTTAACTTGAGACTGCAAAAAGCTTATTTGTTTTTGATTATCTTGAATAAACGAACTTTCAACTCCGTCAACCATCGCAACGGAAAAATCATGTAAGACTCTTTGTAAGTCTAATGTGTAAGTTGTGTATTTGAAATCTTTAATCCAAGAAGATAATTTAGATTTTAAATCATCCGGCATGCCCCTGGTTATTGAAGTTATACTAGGAATCTTCCCATCTGGTCCTGGTATTCTCATAACTCTTTTTAGTACCATCTTATTCAAGTCATCATCTAAGAGAAATTTTTCAATCTCAGGAACAACTTGAGCTATCACGTAATCGTTAATAGTATCGGCATCATTAATTCCTATGTCTTGCGTTAGATTATTAACGGCCTCAAATGTGTTACGAAGGATTGTCTTATCTTTTAGGCCCGGTAAAGGAACAATAGGATTAGTTTCGATTGAAAAGATAGATGGGTCATCGGTTTGTTTTCCTGTTAAAACACGCTCTAGTGTTTCAAAGTTTTCCGTTGGGTCATAATCCATCTTACCACCGGTTTGCTTATCAAATCGTCCATGGCCAACTCTGTGAATCAGTATAGTCTTTTTGTCATAAGGAATAACATTGGTGGTACCAGCAGCCCGCGGGTCGCCATCTTCTAAGTCTGGCGTACCAGGGTTCATAATTTCTGTGTTGAAAAATATATCAGTGTTCGGTCCAAAGATTGCTTCTTGGGTATCTGTATCCAAGCCTAAACTTTTTATTATATCTTCAAATGATTGAAGCGATTCAACAAAGCTATAACGCAAAGCTTGGCTTGGGTGATTTTGAAAGAAAGAGTCTAACTCATCTGCATCCAAGCCGCCCATCTTGATTTGCCCTTTGTTCCGCGCAGCCTTCGCACGTCCAGTCTTAACATCAAAGGAGAGATAGATGTTTTGACCGTCAGTCTTTTCGGTTCCGCGGAGCTTGCCATCAGCTGCAGCTTGAAGTAGTTGTTTGAGTTCGCCAAAGGTCATTTCCCCATTATCATAGATGTGGTTCATATGACCTGCGACAGCACCCTCTAAAAGAAGATCTTTAGACACGAGACAATCCTTACTTGGTCCAGAGTTTCTTTAGTTTATCAAAGATTTGCTCATTTCTATTGTTAAATCTTGATTCGTAAAGAGCTTGCTCTTGTTCCGGAGTATAAATCTTGGAACCTTCAGCAACTGGATTGCACTTCTCGCATCTTTTGCATTTGTCACAAGCTTGTCCACCACCAGGGCACTTGCAGTTCTTGCACTTTTCGCACTTTGCTTTCTTACCATCCTCGTTTTGGTCTTGTCCTTTGGTCGCCTTCGGGGTCGGTGTGACTTTATAACCCATGGCAGCCATCCGCTTGTGCAACTTTGTATTTCCCGGGCTATCGGAATTATAATCAACTGTTCGTCTTGTCCGCTCTTGTTGTAATTGTTCCTTCATCAATTCATTATACTCCTCCAGTGAGCGCGCCGGGAAGCACCAATGGTCTGTTTTACCTTTAATGATAGAGCATCTTTTTGGTTTAGCATTCTTGCCTAGTTTCTTCTTATCCTTTGGGTGGACACCCATACCAATATCGCTCTTTTCATCAAGAACAACCTTCTTTTCTACATCGCGCTTGCCTGGGCTTCCACAGCCAGAGCCTTCGCCAAGTGGGTCAATGGATTCGCGCATTGGTATTTTTCTTTGTCTAGCTTGTTCTCTGTCTAATGCAGCATCAGCGTCTCGCATTATTTCTTGGTCTGCCGCCGACAAGCCATGGCTAGCCGCGAATGATTCGAATGACTCAACACTCGGGTCGTAACCATCTAACGGGTCGCCGATTTCGGCGCTGCGGTCTTTTCTCCCGATAAGCTTAGCGTCAGGACCCTTGAGTCCAACTATGTCCGCAAGGCTTTGGTCTTTTTGCTTTGGAGTTAATTGTAATGGCTTTGATTTCGGCACAACTGGAGACGATATATCGCTAATATCTCCTTGATTGACTCTAACATCCTGGCGCGCCGCCAATCGTCTTGCGGTAGCAGGACCATAAACGCCATCTTGACCATCCAAATCAAAACCCAATCTTTTTTGAAAAGCTTTGATTGCATTCATGGTTTGGGCGTCATAAATACCAGTAGTTTGCGCACCAACTCGTCTTTGCAATTGCTTCATATTTCTAAAACCTGCGCGTCGCAAGAATTTAGACTGTTGTCGGCTCTTTCTGTTAACGACAGGGTCACCCGCCATGGCCGCTTGGGCCCGGCGCGTAAGTGCGATATCATCATCTTCGTCAGCCCCTGTGCGGCCGCCCATATAAGTTGTTGGGACATTCGACAATTCTTTATCCCCACGAGTCCGGTCCATAGCATCTTGCTGTTGTCGATTAACGCGTGGAGTCCCGGCCGCTGGGGCGTTCCGAAATACATTTCCTAGCGTTTCTTCGTCATCTTGCCTTACCATTCCTACTGGGTTCGGCCCGTCTTGGGCAGGGTCTCCTACCCCAGTTAAGCCCATTTCTCGATTTTTTCGAGCAATCATAGCTGCACGTTCTCTAGAGGTCATCTGTTCACTTAAGACTCTCCTTATAAGACCTTCTAGGGTCTTTTTTGTTACTTTTTTCGTCATTTTTTTACTCTCCTTTAAAAATTTGACTTCTTGTAGTTGTTTTTTGTATCCATCTTCCCAATCTCGAAAACAAAGATTACCTTGCTCGTATGCTTCTCTTTCTAATTCTCTCAAGTCAGGATTTTCTTGTGCGTATCCTGGACCAAAGTTAGCACTTGACGAAGAGTTAAAGTCTCCTCTAAGATTCTGTGTGTGGTGAACCAGCTCGTGAGCCAAAGACCTTAAGATATCTTTTGGGTGCCTGTTTGTAGTAAAAAGAGTTATACTTTGTTGCTGAGGGTCGTAAAATGCAGTCTTTCCAAGAACATTCTTAGCGTTTTCCTGGTCTTGCTTGAAGAAAAGTTTTGGTGGCCTATCGAACTTAAACCTTTCCTGTGCGAAGCCCATAAGATGTTTGACTAGTGGATGTAATTCTTGCATTTATAGTTCTCGAAATAAAAATTAACTACAAATAAATAGTTTTACAGCCTATCTTCGCCGATAAAAGTTTCATAGCGTTTTGTGGTTGATTGAAGTCTTATGACTGGTGCACCATTAATTGCAATTCTAAAAGGGGCAACATCTAAATTACCACCACCAGTTTTTGCTCTTTCTTTTTTGTTTATTTCGTAATTTTTTATGGAATAATCATTATTTATGTTGCTGCTCATTTTAAAATCCTCTTATCATTTCAGCTAACTTTGAAGCAATTTTTTGACTCTCTGGTCCTTTGGGGTGAACTTTGTCTTTGCTATTAAGCCAGGACTTACGACGACCAGAACTAATAAGCATACCTTCAAATCCGCCAACATAAAATGCATTAGGGCTACTGTTAGCTATTTGTTTTAACTTATTGTTCCACAGTGTACACTCCTGTTGAATTTGTTCTTTTGTATATCTTCTGGGATGATTCTCTGGCAACTTACCACCCGGCTCGTAAAGTCTTCCTTTGTTTGGCAACAATATTGGAAAAATTAAAACTTTCATACCCATTGAGGTAGCCTCTGATACAATATTACTAAATATCTCAATAGACTTTTGCCCTCTTCTTGTTTTGCTGGTCCAAGCCATCCCAAGCACATCATTAGTACCGCCATTAATTACAAGAACATCTACTTTTCCTTGCTGCTTAACCATGTTCCATTGCGCTGCGATGTGATTATTGTTTTTTCCTACTTTTTGCATAGTCTTCGAGCCAACCGCAAGGTTATTAACATTTATCCCATCTTTTTGAAGTATTTTTTTTAGTCTGCCACCAGCGCCGAGACTTGTGGCCATTATACTATCACCTATTACAGCAACATTCTTAACCTTACCAGTGCTTGTCACTGTGCTTGTTGTTGTCGATGTTACCTTCTTTTTGGGTACCCGCGCAACCAAAGACTTACCTCCATTGCTGTATACCATGGTATTGACGGCTGTAGGTCTGCTTTTAGACCTACCTCCAGGAAGTTGTCCTGGTCCGTTTCCTCTTTGTATCGCCCAAGTTGGCAATATTCGTTTTCCAAATGGTAGATTAATTGTGCTGTAATCAAAGCAATAGTAAATTTTAATTTTACCTTCTTTGGTCCTCTGAATTATTTTTGTTCCATGAGGTTTATTACATCTTGGCATTTCTCCAGCATGTAACCAGTTCTTTGCGCCACCCAAGTCGCCAACTGGCCGTTCGCCTGCGAGCATTCTATCGATAAGTTGGCTAACTTTTTCGGCCCGGGCCTTATATGCGCCCTTAGCTGAATTTAATACAGACACTGCTCTATTATAGTTGCGTGTATACCCTTTGCTTCTGTTATTCCAGCCTGTTGTTTCGGGACCAACGACAGAGGCAAATGTATTTCTTTTCCATGCTAGTTTTCTGTTTATTGCAACCTGTATTATGGCAGCCATTTCATCTTGGCTCTTGCTCCATGAAGTTTCAGCAAACACCATACTCATTAGTGCTTGTTTGTCATCCAACGTTGCATTAATTGCCGCGGCCGAAGATGATTGTGTGCTCGAAGAAGGTCCAGTGTCTCGAAATTGTGTAGCTTTTAAATATTCAGGACTATCAATACTGATTAAGTTTCCGTCTTCTGCTGCTTTTGTTAAATCTGGATTGTCGCCACCGACGAGGACGGCAACCTTTTCTGCGGCTGACCTAATAGAATCAACAGGGTCAGCGAAAATACCACCCAATACACCTAATTTAACTGCAGCCCCAGTTGCTGTTGCGACACCAAGCCATTTGAATACTCGGCCTGTGCGACCGGCACCAGGAATTCTTTTGAGCCTTGCGCGTACCTTTGCGTTGTCATATTTAACATTATATCTAGAACTGCGCCCGGAGCGTCCTTTTCTGGTTTTTTTGTACTTTTCTAAATCCTTTGAGGCTCTAAGAAGTTCTTTCACATTTGGGTTGTTATTTTTAAAATTTTCTAGTGCTTTTTTATATGCTTTTTTGTCACTTAAACCTTTTTTCTTATATTTTTCAAAATCTGCTTTAAGTTGTCTTCTGGCAGCTCTAGCCTGAATTTTGCTGATTATTTTCCGAGCGACCAGCCAAGCTATAAGCCCACCAAGGAAACCGTTCAATAAAGTATCCATAAAATCTGTCGGTTCACCTACCTTTCCAACTAGTTCGTTTCCGTGACCGACCTCAACCGTTCCGGAGTCTGTTACTCCTTTTGATGCTGTTTTTTCCCCTGTTTCAGGGTCGTAATCATAAATGGAGGTCTCATTTATGAATTTCCTAAATAATTTGTAGTTTTTATCGTGTTGGTTTATACTCATACAGTAAATAGACTAAATGTATTCTTTGTCTCCTGAAAAAAAGGTTTCTATATCTTCGTCCACCTCTACCATTAATTTTGTTCTAATCCAAAACTCAATATCTTCTCTACTGTCAAATTCAAGCATGTGAGGACCATTATAAACCTTCCAGACATCTAGTTCATCCAAAATATCCATTTTGTTAATTACTAATTTGTTTACGCCATTGATTCTGGAGGCCATCTTTAATAAATCAAAGTCTAGCCAGTTAATTTGCCTGGGTCGCCCTGTGGTAGCACCATACTCCTGTCCTAACTCTCTTATTTCTTCGAAAATGTCCTCAATGCCTTCAAAATCTTTTGCTCCAACATAAGTTTCGTATATTTTAGCTACTCCCCACACATCTCTGATAGCTTTTGCTGGAACTCCATTTAAAAGTGCTGAACCAACCGTACAATGGGAGGATGTGACATAAGGATAGTCACCCCAGTCTACATCTAGACCAAAACCTTGCGCCCCCTCGAACAAAACCTCTATTTCTTCAAATTCTTCATTTTCATAAAGTTCGTGATACATACTGACCAAATATTTACTAAGTCTTGGTTCCTCAAGTGCTCTGACGCCGCGGCGGCCATACTTATCCCGATATGCCGGGCCATTGCCTCTCTTGGTTGTACCTATCTCTTCATCTTTCTTGTCTTCAGCGCGATGAAAGTCAGTTATTATGTGAGCATTTGTAGCAACCTGCACTAAATCCTTTGCATTAATGCCTGCAGCTTCTAATTCTTCAATTTCTTGCAGGAATGTGTCAACATGGATTACACATCCGGGCCCAATAATCGATTTTATACCAAAAAACACTCCGCAAGGTATATGATGAGTCACAAACTTAACACCTTCATGATAAATGGTGTGCCCAGCGTTACAACCGCCATTATATCTTATTACATGAGTGTAATTCTTGTCTTTGCAAAGTGCATGCGCAATTTTTCCTTTGCCGCAGTCGCCGTACTGCAAGTCAACTACTATATCAGCTATCATTTTAAGTCCTTTTGTGATATTAGGTGTGAAACAATATAATATGCTATTTTTTAAGCTGATTTAACATTTTTCGAGCAATTTTGGGATTTTTGATGCTGGTTGTCATTAAATCTTCTAATTTTTGTATTTTTTTGTCAACATTATTAACTCGGTGAAATAAAAGACCACAAAACAGCAAGCTTATTAATATCAGACACAAATCGAAAAATTCATAATTCATTTTTTTCTTCCTTGTCCCATGGTGCAGGAACATTGTCATCCATTAGGTTTTCAATCCCGCCACCATCTCCAAATTCATATCTGTCTGGGGCTGTAAGTTCGTTAAAGTAATCTTTTACATACCCTTCGTTGATTGACATCATGTGGTCGTATGAATTGATTTTTATATTTGATAACTTTTCAAGGTATTTCGAGTTTCTAAGCATTTTAAACGCTAAATTCTCAGCTGAGTATATACCATCCTTCGAAAGTCCGGCAGAACGCATGTTTGACACCTTTTTTTTAATTTTTGAAGCATATTCATGCGCCTCTTCAAACTTTTTATCTTCTAATAACTCTTCTGCGTGGTCAATGGCCTTTGCAAGTGCTTCAGCCTTCTTTTCTGTATTCTTCATATCAATTTGCGCTACTTCGGGCTCTGGATAAACAACCCATAACTCTTTTGAAAGGGACCAAACACTTTCAGATTCGTGCTGCTCATTAATATCTTGAAAATATAACTCCACTTCGTGACCTTTTATCATGATATTATGGGTTTTATTCCAGTTTATTCTACTTTGGTCCAGCATCCTCTTTACAAGTTCAAAGTTTTCGTCTATTTCGCTAAAGTCGAGAACAATATGAAGGTCAATATCGGAAAGAGAGTGCCAATTATAGCCGGCAATCGAACCAGTGACTATTATATCTTTAATTTCGGCACTTATTTCCATAGACTCTACAACGCTTTGAGCAATTTGCATTAACGCTTCGGATATTTCTGGAAGTAGCACTTTTTCATCCCAAAATTCTAGGTGCATTTCATCTTTAGGAACTAAAAAGCTTAGTGCCTCAGAATCAAGCTTGTTAATTTTTATATTAATCATTATTTAACCTCTCCAAGACCTCAATGGCAATTTTTTGAAATTTTTCCTCAACATTTAGGTCATCTTTATTATAAAATCCATAATCAACATGTTCATCGCTTAATTTTATTGGTTGCGAATCGTACTTTGTGTAATAAAAGTGTTTATTTTTTATATTTTTGAAAAAAATGGCATCTTTAATCACTAAACCAGTCTCTTCTAGTACTTCCCTTGCAAGCCCCTTATTCAGTGGTTCATTTTCCTTAATGTGTCCCCCCGGTAAATCTAATTCGCCGGCATACTTTTTGTGATAATCTGACCTTTTTAACATTAAGACACGATTTTCGTTGTCAATAATCACAACTTTAGCTACAATATTAGAATCTTCACCTTTTTCTTTGGATTCTCTAATAATTTTTATGTTTATCATAAATTAATTAGTAATTTCGTGTCTTAAATTTTCTAAATTGTCTGTAAGTAGTTTTCCTTCTGAGTATATTTGCACATAAGGTGATGAATCATATGAATCTAAAACATCCATGACGTAAAAACAGTCTCGAATGTCATCTAGTACAATAGTTAATATCTTATTGTTGTAAAAAACCCCTTCGTCTAGCAAAAAACCTGATTTTTTTAGTATTTTCAAGTGATTTTTCGCGTCCCAAAGCACTAAAACATGTTCTGTAGGGTGTAGTGTCTCAATCCAAAGGTCTACAAGGTCATTGTAAGACACACTATAGATAGATGGAGATAGAATTCTTCGTTTATTTTCAGCAGTTGTCATTTAGAGTGTCTATCTGCAACCGATTGGCTGGCCCACGCATTAGGTTTAAGCTTGCAAGAGAAGCCATACCCCTGAACATAACCTTTGAGCATTTCAGAAAACCTTGAAGTTCCTTCTTTAGCCGCAAATGGAGAAACATCAAGGTGCAATTCAATCATATCCGCGGACATTTTGCTTTGGTCTATAAAGGTTTCTGCTAATTCAATAGACCTTCTTACTTCTTCAGTTATTCTGGTTGATAATATATTATAATATTTAACAGGAACTCTGTCTTTATAGAAAAAATACCGATTCCCATGCTTTTTTGAAAGTAAACATACCGCCGTTACAAAGCAAACATTGCTTCTAGAGACGAAAGAATCTGAACCGATAAAGACTTTTTTGTTTTTCTTGGAATGTTTTGTCACTTGCTCTAAAATTTCTACAAATTTTTTTGTTTTTCCGGAACCGGAGACCCAATTTTTGCCGTTTAACATGTTCATGCTAGCACTTAGCTAAACTCATCAAATTTTCTAAGTATCTCTGAACCTAAAGATTGATTTTGACCCGCGGCGTCAAGCACATCTTCAAACAATTCCAAGTCTTTTACTAGTATTTTTGCTAATTCAATAGCTCTTTGACGACTTTTATCCTGAATCATTTCAAGACAAAAGCTTTTCCACTCTTCAGTATAGTCTTCAGAAGGTTCTTCTTCATCTCCAGACTTGTGCGAGTATGGATACTTTCCATAAACATTGTCAATAAAGGCTTCTTGTATTAGTTTTTTTATTTCTTGCTTATTCATGTTGTAATTTTCCTCGTAACAAGATAAATTTTATTACAAAATAAATAGTTTTTTTAGGCTTTTATCACCTACAGGAGTTATTTTTTGTTATTCTTGGCAGCCGCAAGCAGAAAATTGTTCTTCACAAACTTCACAAATTTGGTTTTCGTTTTCAATTTTACGTATAAGGTCAAGGACTTCTAAGATGTGCTCAGGGTCAAGAGATTCGGACATCTCCGTCAGATTTCTAGAAGCCTCCCATGGTAAAATTTTATCTTTTTCTAATTCAATACAAATTATACACATTAACTAACGTCAGCTTGCTCTTTTTTTGCTTTCTCGATTGCACTGTTTGCAGCTTCAAACTCCTTCTCTCCGAAGATGCCAGTTTGTTCAAGCCCGTTATCTTTTTGGAACCTTTCAATTGCGGCTTTTGTTTCTGGTCCATACTTGTTATCAACACCATGCCTAGGGAGAATTTCATCTCCATATATAGATACAAGTACTCTTTGTATTGATTGAACACTAGTTTCTAGTTCGCGAGCTACTTGCAGCTGTTTTGCTTTATCTGAAGCAATAGCTCTTCTTCCACCCGTAACTCTTACTGTAGCGCCACTTGAAGCTTGTGACGGGCCTGTCCCTGGTTCGACTTTTGCGGCCTTCATTTCTTCTTCTGTAGGTGGTGTTTTATCGATAAGTGCAATGTTTTCTTCTGCAGAAACTACTCCTTTGAACTTTACAAAGCCGGCTGAGTCAAATATTGCATTAGGATAATAATCTTCATTAAAAGCTTTTACGGTGTCGGCGCGCCCGTTTTGAGAGGCAGCCTGCTCAAATTGTGCTTGCATTATTCTTGGGCTCATAGCTGCAACACTATATAATCGTTTTATCTCCTCACAACTCGAATAAAGATTTTTTCGTTGCTTATCCCCGCCTTCTCTTCGAGATAATGTTGAACCAGTCCAACCTGCCGGTGGTCTCCACTGTTTCTTAATTTCGCCGGTCTTCTTGTCTTCTATTGTAGAGTTGCAATAATTCCATACCATAGGGATAGGCCATAAATCGACATCACCGCGGACAAACTCCCCTTCTTTAGGCCATTTTTTTTGCCCCTTGGCGCGAAGCGCTGCTAATTTTTTAAGACGTTCTTGTTCTTTTGGGTGGCCCTTGCTTATGCCGCCTCGAACACCAAACACATCCTTTTGTACAATAAGATACTCTAATGCAACATCAAGCACTATTGGAACGACTATTGACACAACAAGACCGAATACACCCGGACCCAGACCAAATGCAGTCAAGGCACCCATAACTATTGAACGAAAAGCTGCAGTTTTTCCTATGCCCACAGCAATTGCACCGGCACCCATTCGAGCGACGCCTTTAGCAACAAAATTACCAACACCTTTAGCAACGGGAGGCGCAAACTTCTTGACTAATCCTGAAATTATAGCTGTGCCCAAATTAAGCATAAATATGTCATTACGTATCTCGACTGCTTTGTCGCCAACAGTTTGAATTGGTTTTAAACTTATGTTACCAAAAATTTTGTCAGCGTCTGTAAACTTAGCCTCTTCGCCAGGTTTTGCTTTAATTTTTAACCCCAGGTTTCCCAAAATCATAAAACCTGAATTTACAGCTGAGAGGATTCCTGGGTTTTGAGCATAAAAATCTCCAGCTGTTACCGGGCGACATTCCCCGGGCCGGGGTTCACCGTTGGGCCCAGTAGGGCACTGGGCCATATAACTTACGCCGTCTTTAGTTTCTATAAAGGCGCTCATTGTATTCTCAACAGTCTCCTTATCAAGCTCAGAAAGTTCCCGACCCATTTCTTCTTCTTGTTCGACTGCAGCGGCCAAGTTTTTTTTCATTTTGGCCAATTCAGCTTCCATTTCTGCAATTTCAGCTGAATTGTCCTGCTCTTTCAAGAATTTGTCTATCTCTTCTTGTATAATTGTTAGAATTCTATAATCTGTCAAGGTTGCTGTTGTCATTTTATTTTTTCCTATCATTTAGTTTTGGCGGCGTACTTTCTAAGCAAATCCGGTTGAGAGGCGACGTACTCGCCGAATTCTTCAGCGAAGTCCTTCGGGATCATGTTGCCTAAGTCCTTACGCTTCCCTCTTTCCGCCACGAATAGGCGCATCGCCTTTTTACCTGCACTATTAAGCTTGATTCCGGCAGTCCCTTCAGCAGCCGCAACATTATCAACAGCGCCTGGCAAATTGGCGTTATTGATTATGTCCAATACGTTTTTGGGTGGCTTAACTCCAGCTTTTTTAATTGCGTCGATTAATCCAAGGTCTCTATCCTTTCGCATATAATCTAATGCCATATTAACCTGGGTTAGGTTTTTGAATCCAAGCTTAGCAGCATTCCTCTTAAGAACTCTTTCGTTATCAGCTGTCGTTCTTTTAACATCTTTCTTAAGGCTACTTTTAACTCTTCTAAGGTCTTTATAAAGCTGTGTAAGTTTCGCGCTGCGCGCTTTAGAATTTGTTATTTCTTTTTCAAATTCAGCACGTATGCCTTGTTTCTGATTTCTATCAAGCTTGCTAAAGTCTCTTAAGTTTTGCAAGCGCTGCTTGGATTCTTTTTTAAGGTTCATCAAAACACTGTCTTTAAATTCCTTAAAGGCAGCTGGATTTACATCCGCAAGGTCTTGCATCATTTCAAATCTTTCGCGCCCAGGTTTAGCATTGGCTATCTTATCATGGGCACCGAATCCGGTTGTTGATGTAATTGCCAAACCTTTTGTTGTTGCCTTCTTCTGAAGCACGGGGTCCTTTGATAGTAACACACCGTATGTACTTGGGCCCATAAGACCATCAAGTCTTTTATCTTGCAATTCCGAACGAAACTTTTTTTGAAATGCAACAATGGCCCTATATGTATTTGCATCGTAAACTCCGGGCTTAGCTTTTTTAATATATCTTAATACGTTCTTATCTTTGATACCACCTAAAGCAGTTTGGATATCTTTCAAGTTTACTTCATCAGTATAATCTTTACCAAGCTGCTTTTTCAATGCTGCTCTGCCTTTATCTCTATTCATGTGCTTTATAAGTCTATCTTGTCGCGCGGCCTTGTATCTTATGCCGCGTGATGAATACCTTCTAGCCCCTCTACGTCTTCTTTTCTTGGTTTTTGAGCCGGCGCCATATTTGTCCTTCATGAAGCGGACGCCGTCGCCCCACTGGCGCGCGTGGGTGAGCTGTTTCTTTGATGAGTCGCCGCCATATCGGGCAGCATAGCTTATCACATCGCGTCTTGCCGCGGTGCTTAACTTGTATCCGGCTCTTTTCTCCGCGGCTCGCACAATAGCCCTGTTTTGAGCATTATTCTTTGTTCTGTCTTGCTCCTGTAAAACATCCCTAATTTCTTCTAGAATGATTTTTGTTATTTCATTTTTAGAAATTTTCATTTTAATTCCTCTTACGGCTTAATCGTTATGGTTCCATCTTTGCCCACTGACTCAACATGCTGTCCAGTGGTTTGAAGCTTCTCAAGAACAGTCGTCATTTTTGCATCACTAAATACGGCAGAAGCTTGTTTACCCGCAAAACTCATAGTCATCTTAACAGACTTTCCAGACTTATTAATAACAATTTGCTTTACAGTGAGGGGCCGGCCGAACGTCAATGCCTTAGAGGAATAGAACTTAAAAAGTTTACCATTCAATGTCATCCCGTCACCAGTAAAGCCTATCTTTACTTTGTATCTTTCATCTCCGTATCCACCAGTATATATATCAGCTGATTTACCAACTAGATTTGTACCAGCTGGGTGCTGTTTCAATACCTGCTGCAAGTATGTGCCCGGACTACCAAGCGGCATAGGTTTTTCTTTTTTCTTAGCGGGCACTGTTTTCTTTTTGGTTATTTTTACTTTTTTAGTTTTACCACTCGGCGTTACAGGGGCATCGGGTGTCGGAGCCGGCTCTGGTGGTTTCAATTTCTTTTGATTTTCTTCATAATCAGATTTAAATATCTGTTGGTTTGCTAGCTTTTTAGAAAGATTGCTAATTCTATTTTGCAAAGCTTCTGCTTCATCCTCATCTCCTGCTTGTTCCGCTGCATCGAGTTCTCCTTGCAGCTTAAATATCAATTTTGATAATTTTGCAATTTCAGCATCAAAGCGCTCAATGTTCTTATCAATATCAGCTCTTAATGTTTGGTCTATTGTTTGAAGCTTAGCACCTTGCAGGATTGCTATTTGCTGCTTTAGTGCTTTAATTTGACTATGAATAGCTGCATTTGCTTGCGCATCTATTTCGCCATCAGGGCCTGCCTCTGCTGGTTTTAATTGCGCTTCCAATTCTTTAATTTTGTTAAGGCGCCACTCAACTTCATTATCTTTATTCTTCTCTTCTTCTGCTTCTCCTTCGAGAACCTCTTTCATCTTAGCGTGTGTTAGTGGGCCATATAAACCATCAACCTTTAGCGGCGGATTATCTTTTTGAAATTTTTCTATTGCTGTAATAGTTTCCGGGCCGCAGACACCATCAGGCTTATCTTCCCCGTTGCTAAGAGTTTTTGGCATCAAGCTAGCTAATCCTGCTGCCACTAAGTAAGATTGCAATTCTTTGTATGCAGCTTTGAGATTTGGTCCTAGGTCAGGATTATCTTTTAGTAGCTTGTTATTAATTTTACACTTTCTTCTAGTATTAGTGGCCGGCGTTACTGGGCCGACATCTGGTGTTGGGGCTGGGTTAGGTGACCCACCTCCCTCACTGTCGTTGTCCACTGCGTCTGCTACTTCATCAGGAACATCTGGCATATCAGGTGTTTTGAAGTGATTATACAAATATAACCCAAGCAATGCAAACGGCACACCAACTATTCCTAAAAATGCAAACTTAAGAGGATTTCTTTTAACAAAGTCCATAGCCCGGCGGCCTAGATTCTTAAACATATCAACAGCAGCTTTGGTCTTCCCAGGTTTTTTAAGCACATCCCAAGTTTTGCTTCCAACTCTTCTAATGAGACTAGGTGGAAGGTGCTGCACCTCTTTTGATAGTTTCATTCTGCCTTTCTTGTCAAGCTTGAACTTTGATGTTGAGCCTAGGTGCTTTGCGGCCTGATTTACATCACCTTTAAAAGCGTCTTTACCTTTTCCTTTAGCCCCAAGATTTACAGTTTGTGTTTTTCCTTTAACTTTAACTTTTTGCGTAATTCGCATATTTTTAGACTTTGCCAATTTGTCTGCAGCTTTAACATCTTTTAGTGCGTTAAGAAGACTTTGTCGTTGAGCCGGTGCCACATTATTTTTTATGTAAGTTGGGTTGCGCAAAACTTTATCACTGACTTTTAGGTCTTTTGCGGCTGTACGTAAGGTTTTTTCCGCGTTGACTCCTCTTGCTAGAGTGTCTGTATCTTTTAAGGCTTGATTAGATTTTGCCGATACTGTTGACTGAGTTTGGCCTTTTGCCCTCAGTTTTCCAATCTGCTTTTCAATCTTTTTTATCTCTTTTGCTAATTCTCTGTTTTGCTTCACCAACGCATCATATTCTTTTTTTGCATTTTTATAAGCTTTAGAGCCTTTTTTCGCGCTTTTCATTCTCCTGGACACTTTTCCAAGTTTTGCAGAATTTTTTGCAGAATTTGTAGTCAGTTTTGTCAGGCTTTGTCGAAGACCGGATATGCGCCCTTGCTCAAGCAGTAGCACTGCATTTGGATTAGAATCTTCAATCGTCGAGCGGGAAAACTCTTTTAAATAAAATTGCTTTCCTTCATAATCAAGAGAATTATTATACCAATTTTTATATTCATAGCAAGGAAATTCCCACCCGGATTCTTTGGCGATAAAAAAGTGTAATTCTTGATTTAGCGTCTTAAGGGATAATTCTTCCTGAAATAGTATCATTTCCTCAAGAATTATATTTTTGATTCGAGTATCAGTTAAAACCACGTAAGGTACCTCCACAAACTAACATACTATAAATAGTATAAAACAAACTTAAGTGAACGAAAGATTTTGACTAGTCTTCAACGAAACTCTCACAAAGTTATTTTGATGCTGGTTTTGTAAGGTTGCCCTTCGTTACTGTTTTTGAGACAACACCGCTGCCGCGCTCTACCGGTCTGAGTTTAGACTTAGGTTTGTTGGCTTGTGCTGTTGCATCCGCAGGAGCATCGGATTCACCTTCATCAGGCATTAAAGATTGTATCTTTGCCCAAGTTCTACCACCAACAATGCCATCATGCTCTTTAGCCTTTCCAGGAAAAGCTCTTTGCTGAAACTTGTATATCGCATTGAATGTGCTCCTATCGTAAACAGCATCACGGCCTAGGTTTTTAAATTCTCGTATACCAGCATCTATCATATACCTTTTTACATCGGCCCAGGTTTTTATTCCGACATTGCGAATTTTTCTTATTGCGCGCGGCTGGATTCTTTTCGCCCGAATGAACTTCTTCTTAAGCATGGCCTTATCTGCACCTGAACCCTGCGCTGCAGCGGTCTTTTTTGCATCTGCACCTGGTTCCTGTGAAGTTGTTTTTTCCGGTGATGGTTTTTGTTCTTTTTCTCCAAAAAGTTCTTTCATTCTCTTTGCGATTGGCCGCGGCATTCTTTGTTTACCAGGTAAAGTAGAGCTAAGGTTGTGTTTTTCGACAGGTGCTGGCAAATACCCAGCTTGCTTGAGTTTATCGAGAAAGCGCCCGTACGCTTGGTCCCATGTCTGACTCAGCCCGGATTGGATATTTGTCTTTCCATCTGCCGTATAAACTCTTGCTCTGATCTGAAATGCCCCTTTTGGATATTTTCTTTTAGTTGGTTCGTCAAATGGAAACAGGTATATTATTAACACTTGTGGAGTTTTGCCGCCCTTGGGAGGGGGAGTTTCCTCAGAAAGTTCCAATATAGTCCTCCATCTAAAATAAAAATGAAAGTTACCCTCTGGGTGCTTATATGTAGGTTCATCTTTGAGACTTACGACGTCTCTAGAGTCTCTTGCGAGTTTCCATACAAGAGGCGTACCGTCAGCTTTATCCACCACTATGTTTTCTTGCAAGGCTTTTTCAACTTCTTCGGCGATTATTTTTGCGAGGTATTTTTTACTAACTTTCATTTTTTTCTCCAACGCCGCGAAATTTTTTGCGGTATTTTTTTCATTATCTTACAACTCTAATTACGATATTACTGCCCTTATCGGCACAATAATCGACAGTATCCCCAATCTTAACGTTATTGTTATCAAACCATCCTTTATTCATTTCCAACGCCCACTTGCATGGAAACGGCGATTTAACACTGTCCAAGCTTCCGGGA
>CETC01007852.1_pt1 | contig 19849 bp, 14 predicted proteins | sample 326911 | NCBI WGS metagenome assembly CETC01 (sample SAMEA2622694, study PRJEB7988) | marine metagenome | isolation source: saline water (ENVO:00002010), including | reverse complement strand
TGACGGCAAAGCATAGCATGTTGCTGATAAGCGTGCGACATCTTAACAACAAGGAAAACCGACATGAGTACAGGTTGGATTATTATCATCATCGCCGTCGTCTTGTTTGTGTATTTGATCAGCATTTACAACAAACTTGTACGTCTAAAAAACCAATTCGAAAATGCGTTTGCGCAAATCGAAGTGCAACTTAAACGTCGTTATGACCTGATTCCTAATTTGGTTGAAACCGCAAAAGCCTATTTGAAACACGAAAGTGAAACCCTTGAAGCGGTTACCCAAGCGCGTAATCAGGCTGCAGCCGCGTTGCCCAAAGCCGCACAAGATCCACGTAATGCCAACGCCATGCATGAATTAGGCGGAGCCGAAAGTGCATTAGGTAGCGCTTTAGGTCGTTTGAATGTGGTGATGGAAGCGTACCCAGAGCTGAAAGCTAACGAAAACATGATGCAAGTGTCGGAAGAATTGACCAGCACTGAGAACCGTGTGGCGTTTGCCCGCCAAGCGTTTAACGATGCGGTGATGAGCTACAACACTTATCGTCAGTCATTCCCGCCGGTCGCTTTTGCGAGCTTCTTTGGTCACGGTAAAGACGCCAGCTTGCTAGAGTTCGCGGATAGTGCCGAGATTCAAGCCGCACCTAAAGTTAACTTTTAAGTCGTATTAGAATGGTTAATTTCTTTGAACATCAACAGCAGGCCCGACGTAATACGGGTCTGCTCGTCCTGCTATTTTTTCTTGCCTTCGGCCTGATTATTGCTGCCGTAACGTTAGTCGTGGCTTTTATTGCTGGGGCAGTACAAACCGATGGCAACGGTGGCTATCAACTGAGTATCGAACCGTTTTTGTGGGTGAGCTTGGCAGTGGGTGGCGGTATTCTGCTGGTCATGCTGTTTAAGTGGCTGCAATTAAAAGCTGGCGGTAAGGTCATTGCCGAATATCTCGGCGGAGAGCTGGTCTCGCCTGATACCCAAGACGCCGTTGAGCGCCGTGTACTGAATGTCGTCGAAGAAATGGCAATTGCCGCCAATATGCCCGTTCCTGCGGTGTATATCTTGCCCCACGAGAGCAACATTAATGCCTTTGCAGCTGGGTATGACACCCGTGATGCCGTTATCGGCCTCACCCGCGGCTCCGTCGAAGCTTTCTCACGCGAGCAGTTACAAGGCGTTGTCGCCCACGAGTTCAGCCACATTCTAAACGGTGACATGCGCTTGAATATTCGCTTAATTGCGGCACTCGCAGGGATTCTTGCAGTGGCTCACTTAGGCCGTATTTTGTTGTACTCCGGTGGCCGCAGTCGTGGTCGAAACAACAAGAATGCGCTACCTCTGGTTGGCATTGGCCTAATGATTGTTGGTGGAATCGGTGTGCTGTTTGGCAACTTGATAAAAGCAGCCGTGAGTCGCCAGCGCGAGTTCCTGGCCGATGCTGCAGCAGTGCAATTCACGCGTAACCCAGAAGCGCTTTCGGGTGCGTTGAAGCAAATCGGTGCACGCCAGTACGGTAGCCGTCTGGTCAGCAAAAACGCTGATGAAGCGGCGCATTTATTTTTTGGTGAAGCGCTCAAACACTGGTTTGGCATGATGGCGACCCACCCGCCGCTCGAAAAGCGCATCAAACGCATCGAGCCGCACTGGAACGGGCGCTATCCAGAGCCACGTAAAGCCCGCAGTCGCTCTGAAAAAGAACATGTTGAGGCTCAGCCTAAGCCTTCGGCACTGAATAAGTTGGCGATGCTAGCACTCCCTGCAGTGCTGCTTGAACAGGCACATAGCCCCCAACAGGCACCAAAACTGGTGCACGACTTGGTGCTGAGCGAACTGCTTGGTGAGCCTAACGAGGTTCTGAAAGGGTTAAATCCGGCCCAGCAATTGGCATTGGTTGAGCTGGCAGTACCTGCCTTAAGGCAAGCCTCTGAATCACAACGCTTAAACCTGCTGAAAGACTTGCAAGCAATGGCGCAGAGCCAAGATCTCTTCCATTGGGGTCTGTACCAGCTGCTCGCCCGGCAACTCCTACCGAAAGGTAAATTCAAAGACACCCTCGATAATCAAAAAGCTTTGGATGTAACGATCACAGCTTTGGAACGCACTGATGCAGGGCAAGATGTTGACCGTGAAACACTCAGCAAAGCCCTAAATACGTGCCGTGGTTGGGCGCCCAAAGCCAAGGAAACGCTCATTGAGAAATGGCTGATGACCGTACGTAAAGATAATGTCGTGTCACCAGCGGAGCGTCAGCTATTGGCAATTTTGTGTGCCTGTATCGAGGTGCCCATCCCCGATGAGATGCTGCAATAGCCGTTATTGCGCGGTGAGCCAAGCGCTAATGTGCTGGTGCAGCTCATTATCCACAATGCCCACGGTGATGTGATGGCGCCCCGGCACCATTACCAACGTACGCTCTGCTGACTCTAATGGCAGGTAGCGTTCATAGGGCGCAACGGTATCCATGTCGCTGGCGATTATTAATGTCGGCAAAGCAAGCTGCGGCAGAAGCTGTTTTAAGTCGGTATCGGCAAGCTCGATATCCTGGCGCTGCATTGCACCAATCACGCCTTCGCGCACCGATGCAACCGGCATAAGTTTACTTAATTGCGGGTACCAAGCTTCGAGCATCGCATTGGTTGCCTCATCCATAGGCGCCATCGGCGCAAACAGAATTAAGCCGTCGACGTCGTCTCGTTGCTTAGCCACATGCGCCGCAGCGACAGTGCCCATCGACAAACCAGCGAGGTATAAGGGCTTCGGCATCTCGCGTTGCGGTAAGCTGTCCAATAAAGCCGTGATCAGCTCAGCGTCACGCACGCCAAAACCCATTTGGTCCACGGTTGACTGTCCATGCCCCAACAAATCCGGCACCACCACGTGATAACCAAGAAACATGAAATAGGCTGCGTTAATCGCCATGGTCGATTTATTGCCACCGTAGCCATGCAGCAGCACCACGGTACCGCGCTGCGGATTAACCTCTTCACGTTTTAAATTCAGTTGGTACTCTTCAATGCCATCGCCAACGTCAAAGGCGAAATCAAAGTCAAACTTCGCAACATCATCTTGCGCATCTTGGCCCAACAAATGATAGGGCTTACCGTACAGATACCCGGTGCAACCACCGAGAAAGGGCAGGCAAAACTCGCGGGTCGTCAGTTTTAAATTGCGCAGCGAAGCTTCCGTGTCGCCTTCATTTGAAAACCCTGACGGGCGCATCGACAAACTTTCTTCGACCACCGCCGCACAACTGATAAGTAAGGTGCTCACCAAGGCAAGCACCACCCATTGTAAACCTCTTTGCATGTTTCTATCTCAGGCTAACGTCAAAGAGGCTCACTATACCTAATCTAGTTGGTTGCAGCTACTTTCTGAGCCGTCTTTACTAAAGCCTGCTCGAGGTCGCCAATAATGTCATCAGGATGCTCAATGCCCACACACAAACGTATAGCTTCGGGCTTCACACCGACCTTGAGTTGCTCCTCTGGGGTTAACTGCCGGTGCGTGGTCGAGGCTGGGTGACAAGCCAGAGATTTAGCATCTCCAATATTTACTAGACGCTTAAAGAGTTTTAGTTTGTCGTAGAACTGTACACCTGCCTCGTAACCGCCTTTTAAGCCGAAGGTAAGCAGCGACGCGGGAAGACCGCCACGAATGTACTTCTGTGCCAGTTCATAGTTTGGATGATTCTCGAGGCCGGCATAATTGACCCACGCAACTTCGGGGTGATGCTGTAAGAAGTGCAATACGCGCTGCGTATTCTGACAATGGCGTTCAATACGCAATTCGAGGGTTTCGAGTCCTTGTAGAATTAAGAAGGCATTAAACGGAGATAGCGCCGCGCCGGTGTTGCGCAGTGCCACCGTACGCACGCGTGCAATGAATGCAGCAGCTTCAAAGGCCTGGTTATAGACCACACCATGGTAAGCAGGCTCGGGCTCATTGAACTGTGGGAATCGCGCTTGATGTTTCACCCAATCGAAGCGCCCGCCGTCGACAATTAAGCCGCCGATGGTGGTGCCGTGACCACCGATATACTTGGTCAGCGAATGCACGACAATGTGCGCGCCCCAGTCCAGCGGCTTACACAACGACGGGCTAGCGACAGTGTTATCGACCACTAACGGAATGCCATGCTGTTCAGCCAGTTTACCGTAACCTTCAAGGTCGGCAATGTTGCCCGCTGGATTACCAATGGTTTCGCAGTACAGCGCCTTCGTGCGTTCGTCGACACAAGCAGCTAAATCTTCGGCGCTGTCTGATTTAGCAAAGCGCACTTCGATGCCAAACGACGGCAGCATGTGCGCAAATAAAGTGTAGGTACCGCCATAGAGTTGCGGGGTGGTAACAATATTGTCGCCTTGGCTGGCAAGCGTGATCAAAGTGTACTGAATCGCCGCCATTCCCGATGCTACCGCTAAACCAGCAACACCGCCCTCGAGGGCAGCAACGCGTTGCTCCAAGACGTCATTGGTCGGATTCATGATGCGCGAGTAAATATTGCCCGGTACCGCTAAATCAAATAGATCGGCACCGTGCTGTGCATCGTCAAAGGCAAACGCCGCGGTTTGATAAATTGGGGTTGCCACGGCTTTGGTGGTCGGATCGGTTTCATAGCCATGGTGGATAGCTAAAGTTGCAGCTCGGTAATGTTCAGACATAAAGCACTCACTTGTAATAAATACGTCGATACGGATGTTTACACGTTTAGACGTCCATATTAATTAAGTCAGTGCAATGTGCAAGCTTTTTTCGGCTACTTTTTCAACTCTCTACTTTTTCAGCAGAGTAATGAGCTGTAATACATCGCTATGAACGCCCGCCGCCGTGACTTCAGGTCCAGCGCCGGGCCCCTGAATCACCAGTGGGTTGGCATCATATTGCTGGCTGCGCACGGTAAAGTTGGCATTGCCAGGTGGTAAGCGCGCATAGACCGAGTCGTCATTAATGGATACCAGCTCGGTGCCCGCACTTAGCTCGCCGGTAGCGCTTCGCGCGATGTATCCTAGGTAAACCCACTGCTTCGCCTGAGCATCAGCGCCATGGCGCCAGTTATCAAAAGCACTATCAAATTCGTTCAGGCGCTGTAAAAACTCCTCCGTTGTGCCATCACGTAAGGTTTCGGGTACGAGGTTGTGAATCCTGACATCAGCCAACTGCAAGGGCAGCCCCGCTTCACGTGCCAGAATCACTAACTTACGGGCGACGTCCATGCCGCCGAGATCGGTGCGCGGGTCAGGCTCGGTCAGTCCCTGTTCGCGCGCCTTTAATAGCCACTCAGACAAGGCATCACCACTGCGATAGTTTTGGAAAATCCACGATAAAGAGCCGGATAAATTCCCTTCAATACGCAGAATCTCGTCACCGCAGCGACAGCGCTCGGCAATTGCAGTCAAAATAGGCAAGCCCGCTCCGACCGTCGTGTTATAGAGCCAGTTACGTTGATATTGCTGCAATGTCCGCTGTAACTCGCGATAGTAAGCCAAGCCACTCGAACCGGCATATTTGTTCGCCGAGATAATATGCGCGCCAGCCTTCACCCACGCCACGTAGTCACGACTGATGGATTTTGCTGCGGTGAGGTCCAATAACACGGTTTGCTGTCCACGTTGTTGGCTGGCCTTGATCCACTCCAGAATCGTGTCCGCATCGCTTTGCTCTGCTGCGGCAGCAAAGTCTTGGCGCCAGCGCTCACTAGCTATGCCACGCGGTTTTATCAATGCTCGCTTACTGCGAAAAATGGCTGTGACACGACTTTGTGACGCAAGCGACAATTGGGTGGCGAAATGATCTAACCAATAACCACCAATAGTACCTGCTCCTACTACGCCCAGCGCAATTTCAGCTTGGCTCATGCTTCCTCCAAAAACTGTTTAAGTTGCGGCCCAAAGCTTGCCGTATTGAGAATAAAACCGTCGTGCCCATGCACCGTCGCAACTTCAAGGTGCTCACGACAATCAGGCAGTAAGGCTGCGAATTCGCTCATCAGGTGAGGTGGCGCCAAATAGTCATCGGCAAAACTAACTAACAAGGTGGGGTTACGAATGGCTTGAGGTGGCACACGGAAATGGTCCAACGCCGGCCCGAAGCAGGCAAAGAGCTGCTCGGCTTGCTGCGGATTCGAATCCACCAATTGCGCCGCGCGCTCGTGTACATAGGCGACGGCACCCGCTGGATCAGGGAACCGAGTATCAAGTCCTTGCGTACCGCGATAACTCAACATGGCCAGTGCCCGCGCTAACTCTACACCACGTCGGTCTTGCCCAGCGGCCTGACCAAGCGCGACAAAATCCCGCTGCAAGCTGCGTACAATAACGGCTTGTGCGGTGGGTCGATGGGCAGCACCTAAGACGACCAGACGTGCATCACTAAACTCCTCATGCTGGGCCAAACTTAGCGCCACGCAGCCACCAAATGAGCCGCCAATGAGCCCATGTAACCGCATCACTCCCAGTTCTCGCAGCGCATATGCCAGCAGCTCAGCATGGGCTTCCACTGTGGCCGGAACTTCGTCACAATGACTCGCGCCCATGCCACCAAAATAGTCGACGGCAAGTAAGCGGTAGCATTGCAATTCAGCGTCTTCCACCAAGCCTTGCCACCAGCCCCGTCCCGCATGCTGCGGCTCCGCCTGATAAATGTTGCGGCCGCCGGAAATGCCACCCAAGATCAGCACCACAGGAGCATCGTCGCGGCCATAACTCCGCAACGCCAACTCGCCCTGCGGGAGTGTGACAGAGATATCTTGATAAGAAAAAGGCATGTAGACGGACGAACTCAGATTAATGGGCTGTGACAGCGAATGTACTGAGCCAAACAACACTTGTCAATATAGACGGCTATACTTCCAAATAAAGTTAGGGGCTTGGGACGAAATCAGTTACTGGCAACACACATTTTCTTGTGATAACAACATTTATTAATGATAATAAAACATACGTTTACGAAAAGAAGCCAAAAGGCGGTCCTAATGCCAACATTTGATATAGTTTCAGAGATCGATCGTGTCGAACTAAAAAACGCCGTAGATAATGCCAATCGTGAACTTGATTCGCGCTTTGATTTTCGCGGCGTCGAAGCCCGTATTGAACTCAATGAGTTCACGGTAACTCTGGCGTCCGAGTCAGACTTCCAAGTGCAGCAGTTGTACGATATTTTCGCTAACCACTGTGCCAAACGAAACCTCAGTATGGCGGGTACAGAAACACCGCAAGAGCTCAATCACAGCGGCAAAACCTACAGTACAACTGTCACCTTTAAGCAAGGCATTGACCAGCCTCTAGCGAAGCAAATCGTTAAACTTGTCAAAGATAGTAAGCTGAAAGTTCAGGCCTCAATTCAAGGTGACAAAGTCCGTGTGTCGGGTAAGAAAAGAGATGATCTGCAGCAAACCATGGCGTTGTTGCGTGCGTCGGATATCGAATTACCCTTGCAATTTGAGAACTTTCGCGACTAATACTTAGTTAGTATTCAGCTATTACTGGAAGCGTAGGCGAAAAATGGACTGGCAACGTTTTCTCGATAAGATGCCCGGCCTCACGTACCAACTCATACGTGAGCCGAGCGGTCATTTTCGCTTTACCCACATAAGTGCAAATGTCGAGGAGATGCTTGGGTTCTCGCCGCAACTATTGACCGAAGACGCCGGCCCTCTCCTCGACGCTATTCACCCAGAAGATGTCGAAGAGGTCATCGAAGCGAGTATTCTCTCAGCTCAACAACACAGAGAATGGCATCATCCGTTTCGCTTTATCCGCCCTGATGGCAAACAGTTATGGCTTGATGCACACGATAGCGGCGAAGAGCTCGATGATGGAACCTTGGTCTGGACCGGTTATATCGTTGAAGCAACCCATCGCAAACAACTCGAACTTGACCTTATTGCAAGTGAACAACGCTTCCAAACTTTGGTCAAGAATGCCTCGGATATTATTTTCACGTTAGATGCCAATGGCACGATTGGCTATCTTTCGCCTAATTGGCGACGGATTGTTGGCGATGAACAAAGCGATCCACTTTATCAGTCCTATACGACAGTTGTGCATCAAGACGATTTGGCCAACTGTAATGCGTTTATTCAATCGCTACTCAACGATGGTCCTCTGGTTGAAGACCTCGAATTCAGGGTACGTCACAATGATGGCGAATGGCACTGGTATACCTGTCGCGCAGCGAAGGTAGACGGGCGTGAGAATGATAGCGACTATCTGCTCGGTATTGCTCGCGAAATTACTGAACAGCGGGAACAGCGAGAAAAGATGGCGCGCCTTGCCCGACAAGATATGCTCACCAATTTGCCGAACCGAGCCTCCTTTGATGAAGCATTCGAACTAGCGCTGCGTCATTGTGAGCAACGCCAACGTGCGCTCGCTGTTTTATTTATCGACCTCGACAACTTTAAGCCCGTCAATGACCAATACGGCCATAGTGTTGGCGACCAGTTGCTGATTCACGTTGCGCGGCGTATCAAAGCGTGTTTGCGTGATAGTGATTTGGCGTGTCGCATCGGCGGCGATGAATTTTTGGTGTTAACCGAAGCTCACCCTCAGGTGGACAGCGCCAAGTCCACCGCGCTAGCGATTGCCGAGCGGCTGCGCGATGAACTGGCCAAACCCTTTGCCGTCGAGCATCTGCAGTTAGAAATTTCAGCGAGTATTGGCGTCGCCATTTATCCTACCCATGCCACCGGCACAGGAGAGCTCGTGCGTTGCGCCGATCGCGCCATGTATGAAGCCAAACTACAGGGGCGTAACTGCGTTGTCTTCAGCCAATGCTGAGTAAGCCGCCAATCACCAACCACGCTGCCGCAAGTGCGGACAAGATTTGCATGATGCGCGTACCGAGCGACGCTCCCCCATGGTTATGATCATGGCTATGATCATGGCCCGCATGGTCATGTTGCTGAGCGCGCCAGCGTTGATACAGAAGCGCTCCTGTCACCAGCAGGCCGAGCAGATTTAAGTAAAAACCGTAGTTGATTTTAAAGTGATCACGCTCCGTGATATTTTCGATTTGGCTGGCATCAGGTAATAAGTCAAAGGCAGCAAGACCGTAATGCATAAGCAGTGAGGCCACCACCAAGCAGGTAAATAACATCGCAGAAATATACAGCGCCATTTTCCAACCATAGTACTGCGCATTAATCCGTAATACCGGCAACACAACCAAATCAGAAAAGATAAAGGCCATGACGCCGGCAAAAGCAACCCCTTCACCAAATAGCACTGCAGCAAGTGGAATATTGCCCATCGAGCCAATAAAGGTAAAAAAGGCGGCAATAGGACCGATCACCGTTTGCTGTAACACTTGCCCAAAGCTGAGTTCGCTGGCATTAGCGCCTGCACCTTGGAATAGCCAGGTGAAAAACTCCGAGGGTACAAACGCCGAAATAAGGCCCGCCACCGTGAAACCGATGAGGATGTCTTTCCAGACCATTTGCCATTCCATGACATAGCGATTAGCAACCATCTGCCAAAGCTCTGGGTCGGTTAGGTCGCCCCAGTGGCGCACGTCATAACCGTTTTCTTCGCCGTCGTCCTGTTCTTCGTCACGCGCCTCTTTGATTAACTTTTTCGGGCGTGTCAGTTTGACAAATAACCAGGCGAATAAAATGAGTAGGAAGCCGCCTAGATATTCGCCGACGACAAATTGCCAACTCAAGAAAACAGCGATAACAAAGCCTAGCTCAATGACCAAGTTCGTCGAGGCAAGCATAAATGCCATTGCAGCCGAGAACGCCGCACCTTTGTTGAAAAGTGCTCGCGTGGTGGCCAGCGCAGCAAAACTACAGGAACTAGAAATAAAGCCAAAAAAAGTACCCAGCGCAATAGATTTAGCTCCATCGTCACCCATCACTGCGCGCATTTGTCGTCGCGTTACCAAAACCTGAATGACGCTACTGATAAAGTAGCCAAGAATAAACGCCCACAACGCCATCCAAAAAAAACCTAGACTGGTCATTGCGGCACTCTGCCATTGCGCTAAAAAATCATTCATTCCATGGGTCCTTTGAATTTGTCAGCTATCTTATTGTTCCTATTCATTATTGGTATCTCACTGTAAACATAGCATACTATGAACAGACACATGTGCAAGAACCTGCAGCAGACTAGGAGTAGCTATGAACGAGTATTGGCAAGCCCGACGATCAGGCCCTTCCGCGCAACGCCCCGGCGATCGACGCACCCCATGGCAACGTGATCGCGCTCGCGTACTGCATTCTGCTGCCTTTCGGCGTTTGCAATCAAAAACTCAAATCATGAATGTCGGGGAAAATGATTTTTACCGTACACGCCTGACGCATTCACTTGAAGCCGCGCAAATCGGCACATCGCTGATCAATCAGTTGCACCATGTCGGCAGTAGCGAAGAGCGCCAACTGTTACCCGATCTAAACTTGATGGAAACGCTGTGTCTCGCGCATGACATTGGTCACCCACCCTTTGGCCACGGCGGTGAAACCGCCTTGAACTATAAGATGCTCGCGTCCGGAGGCTTCGAGGGCAACGGCCAAACTTTCCGTATTGTTGGCAAACTTGAAGCGTATCATGCCGAGCATGGCATGGATCTGACGCGGCGCTCATTGTTAGGTTTATTAAAATACCCTGTTCTGATGCCAGATTGGCCGGTCCCTGACACGCTCGCGAACCCCGGAAGCCTAGCTGAGTGGCGACCGGCAAAAGCGTTGTTTGCCTGTGACGCAGACTTACTCGACTGGGTGCTTGAGCCACTCAGCGCAGCCGATCGGCAACGCTTTCAAGAAGTTGAGAAACTTGAACGCTCGCCCTGGCAACGCTCACTCCACAAGAGTTTCGATGCCTCACTCATGGAGCTGGCCGACGACATTGCTTACGGCGTGCATGATCTCGAAGATGCAGTGGTCACAGGCACCTTGTCAGAAAACCAGTGGCATACCCATATCGACCATGTGGTGAGTAGTCTTGATGGTGACTTAAGCACGTTAATGCGCCAGCTTGGGACGCAGCTTTTCTCGCGCGAACACAGCGTACGCAAAGACGCCATAGGTGCCTTAGTGAATATTTTCGTCACCGCCGTGCGTATCAAAGAGGTGTTACCCGACGTCAGCGAAGAACTAATACGTTTCAATGCTGTGCTGCCTGATCCGCAACGCTTTTTGCTTGATAGCCTTAAAGCAGTGGTATTTGAACATGTCATCAATCAACCCTCTATTCAGCAATTACGCTATCGCAGCCAAACCATGCTGCTCAATCTGTTTAGTGCTTTTCACAACGAGCCATTACGGCTTTTACCGCACAACACCCGAGCGCGTTGGCAAGCAGCCTATGAACAAGAGGGTCAAGCCGGCGCCGACCGTATCCTCTGTGATTATATTGCCGGCATGACCGACGATTACGCCGAACGCATGTATAAGAATCTTTTTGTGATCTGAGCCATTGCAAATGCGAATAGTTTGCATTTATAATCTCCCCCGATTTTTCGCGACACGAATTTTGGGGGAAACATGCGTTATTCACTTCTGGCCGGTGCAATCACATTAGCACTCACCAGCACAACAACTTCTGCAGAAGAAGTTGCCACGACGACAGCTGACGCTACTGAAGTCATCCAGATCATTGGTGACAAACAAGCTGCGCGCACCGTGGCAGGCTCAAGTGCCGTGGTGGCACCAGAGCAACTTGAGGTTGAAGTTAATACCGACATCAACCAAGTGCTGAAAACCGTTCCAGGCGTCTACATTCGTGAAGAAGACGGCCAGGGCCTGCGCCCCAACATTGGTATTCGTGCGGCAGCAGGTGGCCGTTCAAGTAAAGTTACCTTGCTCGAAGACGGCGTGATGATTGCGCCAGCACCTTACTCAAACCCAGCGGCTTATTACTTTCCTGAAGCTTACCGTATGCACACCATCGAAGTGCTTAAAGGCGCGCCGTTGCTGCGCTACGGACCACAAACCACCGGTGGTGTCATTAATCTCGTGACCACGCCGATTCCACAACAACGCCAAGGGCAAATTACCTTGCGTATGGGGGAAAACAACAGCCGCGATATTCATGCTTATTATGGCGGTACAGAGGGTGCTTGGGGCTGGTTGATTGATACCGTGCAACGCGACAGTGATGGCTTTAAAGAAATTGATCGCAGCAACCGCGACGCTGGTCACGATATCGAAGACTACTTGGTCAAGCTGCGTTGGTCAGGGGTTAATCAGAGCTTAACTGCAAAAGCGCAGTACTCTGAGCAAGTTTCGAACGAAACCTACGCAGGGTTAACTGACGTAGACTTTGCACGCAACCCAAACCGCCGTTATGGCTTAACCGCTATCGACCAAATGGATAACCAACACACCGGTCTGAGCCTTACTTACGAAGCCGATTTAGCTGACAACCTGAACCTGTCTGTGGTGGGCTACCGCAATGAATACAAGCGCGATTGGTTCAAAGGCAGTCCAAGCAGCCTCATTAATGCTGCCAACGCTGGCGATACCGAGGCACAAGCCATTCTTGACGGCACTCGCGATGTACAGGACCTTGAGTACACGCACAACAACCGCGCATACGAGTCTTATGGTATTGAAGCGCGTATACAAAGCTCTTGGGGCGACCACCAAGTTGAAGTCGGCGTGCGTGACCATAGCGACCGCATGGATCGCTTCCAACCGGTAGAGGTTTACGATCAGGTCAATGGCAGCTTGGTTTATCAAGAAACTATTCAGCCAACGGGTGGTGATAATCGTCTTGAAGGCGCTGATGCCATGGCATTTTGGCTCGCTGACGCTTGGCAAGCAACAGCCAACTTGAAGGTACAAGCGACCTTGCGCTACGAAGATGTCGATACTTTCCGTGAGCAATTTGCCAGTGTTGATCGCAGTGACGCACCTAGCGCACGCAGCAGCACAGCGCAAGAATGGTTGCCAGGTCTTTCATTCACGTACGACTTAAATGATTCAGTACAGTTGCTAGCTGGTGTGCATCGTGGCTTTGCCCCTCTCGGTGGCGGCGCAACCGAAACCGATGAACCAGAAACCAGCACCAACTACGAGTTTGGCGCACGTTACCAGGCACAAAGCCTATTTGCTGAAGCCATTTTCTTCCGTAGTGACTTCAATAATCAGGCGGAGAGCTGCTCAGTGGCAAGCCCATGTAGCAATGGTGCTACGTCAGGGAGCTACGTGACAGGTGAAGCACTAGTGCAAGGTATCGAACTGCAACTAGGTAATGAGTGGCAGCTTGAAGGCGCACGCCTCCCAGTCAGTTTCAACTATACCTACACCAGTGCTGAGATTAGCGAGGATAATGCACTGACAGGCGTGCAGGACGGCGATACCTTGGCAGACATTCCAGAGCAAATCTTCAGTGCACAAATCGGTTTGTTGCTGGACAACGGTTGGGACAATCACGCAGTTGTAAAATACATGGACGAGACTTGTGTGAGCGTGGGTTGCCAGCGTGACGATAGTGCCTTTGCCACCACTGAATCGCTGTTTACCGTCGACTGGATCAGCCGCTATCCGTTAAGCGCACAAACCACCGTGTTCTTAAAAGTTGAGAACATCTTTGACGAGCAAGTGATTATTTCACGCTTACCTTACGGCGCACGGCCGAACAAACCACAAACGGTTTCTATTGGTTTGGACTACCGTTTCTAAGCTAGAAAGCCATTGCCGCGCAAGTGAGTTATCGCTTACTCTGCGCGGCTATCCAAGCTAACACCTCATCAAGTGGCTGTGGGCGACAGAATAAATAGCCCTGTAACAGGTCGCTACCATGCGCAATAACAAATTCACGTTCGCCTTCTGTCTCTACGCCTTCGGCAATTGTTTTCACGCCAAGCTCTTTGGCTATCATCAATACCCCTCGGGTTATGGCGGAATTCCGTTGCGCATTGTCGACACCGGAAATAAACGTACGGTCAATTTTGATGACATCCACAGGGAGTTGATTTAAGTAACTTAAGCTAGCAAAGCCGGTACCGAAATCATCGATAGATATTTTCAGGCCGAGCTCACGCAATTTGTGCAAGAGCGCAATCATGTGCGCACTATCGCGTACGAAGACGTTTTCGGTGATCTCGATGACCAACTGTCCCGGTTCAATGGCATAGTCATGCACCGTTGCAGCAACGTTTTCAATAAAATCGTCACGGTAAAACTGCAGCGGTGAAAAGTTGACACTTACACTCTCAAGCCCTGCGCCAATCAGTGCTTTGGTATCACGGCAGGCACGCGCAAAAACCCAATCGGCAATAGCAATAATCTGCCCCGTTGCTTCCGCCAATGGAATAAAATCGTTAGGTGGAATATAACCGCGCTCAGGATGCTTCCAACGCACCAATGCTTCGACCGCTCGTGGTGTTCCATTACGGTCAACAATCGGTTGGTAAAACAGTTCGAACTGCTCTTTTTGAATCGCTTCTTGCAAGTGTGTGCGTAATTCAACTTGCTGCTGCATACCGGCATCAAGATCCGAACTGTACCAGTGCCACGAGCTGCCACCACGACGTTTCGCTTCATACATGGCAACATCGGCACGCTGAATCAGCTCAACCGGGTAATTAAATTCGCCACTGTTATCGGCAATACCTATTGTTGCTGATAACGATACTTCTAAGTCATCAAAGCGATAGGGATTGTTAAACTGCGCCAATAACCGCCCCACTAATAAGGTCACCTGCTCGCGCTCCCGCGCACTCGTAACCACCGCGACAAACTCATCACCACCAAAGCGCGCCAATAGGTCGTTTGGCCCGATTTGCTGCTGCAAGCGTTCAGCTGTTTCAGTGAGAATACGGTCACCTACTGCATGCCCAAGACTGTCATTGATCGGCTTGAAGCCGTCTAGGTCGATAAATAAGACGAAAACCTGCGCTGGATTCTCGCCAGTTTGGGCCAATGCAAGGGCAAGGTGGTTTTCCAGCGCATTTCGATTCGGCAGGTGAGTCAGCACATCATGCTGCGCCATAAACGCGAGTGCCTCTTCGCGTTCAACCCGCTCGGTAATATCGCTTTGCAGACCAATAAAGTGGGTTACTTTTTCGCCGTCGCGCACTGGGGAAATCAGCAAATCGTTCCAAAACGGCGTGCCATCTTTACGGTAATTGCGAATGGTGACGCGAACCTCGCTGCGGGTGTGCAGCGCATGGCGGATTTTCTCAACTGCCTCAGGATCGGTTTCTGCGCCCTGCAGAAAGCTACAACTACGGCCCAAAAGTTCGTTGTCTTCGTGATACCCGGTAATTTCTTTGAAAGCTGGGTTCACATAAATAATTGGAAACGCTTTCTGGTTTGCGTCACTAATGACCACGCCATTATTGCTGGACTCCACGCTTCGCTCGAAAATTTTCAGTCGCGACTCATTGCGACGTTGCACGGTCATATCTTTGGCAATACCGTGTATCCCGGTAATTTCACCGTTGATGATAATCGGCATATTGGTTACATCGAGATCACGCAGCTCACCTTTGCGGTTAAAGATTTTGATCTCGTAACGTTGCGGCTTGCCCGTTTTTGTTGCCTCAAAGTGCGCAAGGGTGCGCTCGCGGTCAGGCTCTGCCACCACCATTTCATAGTTTTGTCCGAGCACTTCAAGCTCGTCATAACCAATCAAATCGGCCCCCGCGCGGTTGAGGCTCATAAAATTACCCTCAAGGTCGAGGGTGAACACCGCTTCAGGGTTATAGCTAAACAGTGAGCGATTATGCTGCTCACTACGTTCCCGCTGCACGCGATCATTGTGTTGATCAATCACCAGCGCAACGAGGTCGCGGCTACGCCGCAATAAATCAAGTTCTCGCAAGGTCGGTTCGCGACGCTTACGAAAATAAACAGCAAATGTGCCGATCACATTTTTATGGGCGGGTGACAGTACTGGGTAAGACCAACAGGCACGTAATTTAAATTCAGCGATGATTTCGCGAAAGGCATCAAAGCGTGCATCGTGGGTCATATCAGAGACAATAATTGGCACTCGGCGGTAGGCAGCCGTGCCGCATGCGCCGACGCCGTCCGCGATAGGCAAGCCTTGAAGCTTAGCGACAAATTCAGACGGCAGACTCAGAGCACTGGCAGCATTGAGCTCACGCTTGCGATCATCAACCAACATAACTGAGCACAGGGCGTCATCAATTTGGTCTTCGATCAATGCACAGATATCGGTTAACTTTTCTTCCAGAGACTTATTCTGGGCAAGCGATGCTAAGGTCCGAAATTTTGCTGCAACTAAGCGCGCCAAACGCACGCGTTCGCGATGCCCTATCCACCAACCAAGCGCAAGCGACGCTAAAGCCAAAAGAAGGCCATAGACTAGTAACTGATGTTCCCACGCAAGCTGTTGAAACGCCAAGTGAATTCCTTAATTACGTAAGGCTCGATAACGGTAACGATGCCAAGCTAAACCGAGTATCAAGAGCACCAACCCAATAAACACAGTGCCAACATGCAACATAACTGCCAGACTGACACAGCCGACAAGACCAAGCAAGGGCCATGTTTTTGCGATAAACCGTTGCTCACGCTGCACTTTTAGTGCGGCTAAATTAGTAATTGAATAGTAGATAAGTACGGTAAATGCGCTAAACGTCCAAGCTAAGCGAATTCCACCCAAAGCTGCAATCGCGATCATTACCGCTGCCGTTACCCAGGTCGCCGTGGGCGCTGAAGTCCGCGTGCTATTGAGTGTCGCCCAAGCATGGGGTAAATCGCCCCGCCGTGCCATGGCCAAAACCACCCGCGAAACGCCCAGTATCAAATTCAAGGTGACACCCAACATCGCCAGGATGGCGCCAATAAAGACAAAATCGCGCGCCAGTCCAGGTGCCATTAACTGAGTCAAAATAAAGTCTTCGCCAATGAACAGTGGATTGCGCTGCATCAACGCCCATGCCACCGCACCATAGAGTACAGTCACTACCACCATTGTGGCGATAATTGCGCGCGGGATTACGCGCCGAGGCTCTTGCACCTCTTCCCCCATGGTGGCGATACGTCCATATCCAGTATAGGCAACAAACAACAATCCTGCGGCCGCCAAAAAGTCGCGCAGCGAGAATTCTGCCGAATCACGTACGAAGGCGGCTGGTCGTGGCGCTTGTGCTGACCAAACCACAAAAACAATGAGGCTGGCGATGGCCAGACCCACCAACAAAGCATTCACTTGGTTGGAGCGGCGCAAACCTGCCAGTACCAACGCGGTAAGAAACACAATAAAGCCGATCGCGATACTTGTGACCGCCCATTCTGGCCAACCGAGGTACTGGTTCATCAGCCATGCGCTGGCAAGCGCTGCTGCGGCCGCCGAGGCACTTTTTGCGGCGATAAAAAACCAGCCGGCTACGAACCCTAGGTCATGATTTAAAAATTTATAGCCGTACTCATAAGTGCCGCCGCTCACTGGGTGCACAGCAGCTAATTGAGCACTCGATAGGCCATTACAAAGAGCCACAAAAGCAGCCAGCAAGATGGCGTAGAGCAGCCATTCGCCGGCCAAAGCATAACCGAAGCCAATACTCACAAAGGCGCCCGTTCCAACAATTGAGCCTAAACCTAGAATGACCGCGCCAAACAATGCTGTTGAACGCACCAATTGCTGTGTCATGCGACCCCCGGGCAGCGATGTGCTGATAAATGACAGTGCCTTAATAAATAGAGTATCGAGCTGCCGGCAACGCAGCCGACCGATCTAGATAAGCATTTGTTACGTTATAGTAGTCACTTTACAGCAATGATGACAGTCTAAGATGTATCGAATCGGTCTCGTTTGGTTACAAGATGATCTGCGGCTTGATGACAATCCGCTCATCCACCGTGCGGCAGACGAATGTGAGCAGTTGCTATTCGTCTACTGCGTGAACCCGAAGTGGTTCCAGCATAATCGCTATGGCCTGGTCACCGTTGGCGCTCATCGCTGGCGATTTTTACTCGAGTCGCTCACCGAGCTACGCAAACAACTGCAAGCGTTAGGCCAGGAACTGATTGTGAGCTACCAGAGTCCATTGCATACTCTGGCTGAGCTCTTTGGCCAATTTCCAATCGATGCGCTCTACAGTAGCGAGCATGCGGGGCAGTACGAACGCACTTATCAGCGCTTACTGCAGCAACGCTATCCACTCATCAAGCACCAGCAAGTGAACAACAATACGCTGTTTAACAGCAACCAGTTACCTTTTTCACTTGCCGAGTTACCCGATAGTTTCTCGAAGTTTCGCCGCAAACTCGAGCAGCAAGATCTGCGTCAAGCTATCGCTACGCCGCTGGCGATGCCGCGACAGTTACCACCACCGCCAAACTTAGTTGGGGCGCTGTTAGAACACCATGCGGCGGGTCTGCCAGCGATAACGACCCCGCATCATGCTGAGTTTAACGGCGGAGAGTTGGCGGCTCAGCAACATCTCAACAGCTACTTTGCGAGCACTGCCGCCAGTACCTATAAAGCAACGCGCAATGCACTCGATGAATGGTCGGCGTCGACCAAGTTTTCCGCTTGGCTCGCCAACGGCAGTCTCAGCGCGCGACGCATTCACGCGCAATTGTGCGCCTATGAAGCGCAACAGGGTGCCAACGAAAGCAGTTATTGGATTTTCTTCGAACTACTCTGGCGCGAGTATTTTCATTGGTATGCGCGCCACCACCAGCAACGCCTATTCAAGTTTACGGGGATCCAGGATAAACGCCCACAAACGAGTTTTTATTCATCGCGCTGGCAGCAATGGTGCAGTGGCACCACCGCATACCCCATCGTCAATGCTTGTATGAACCAGCTCAACGCCACTGGTTACATGTCCAATCGAGGCCGCCAGTTAGTCGCGAGTTGCTTTGTGCATGAACTCGAACTCGACTGGCGTTATGGCGCAGCATTTTTTGAGCAACAACTGATCGACTATGACGTCGCTTCAAACTGGGGCAACTGGCAATATCTCGCTGGGGTGGGTGCTGACCCGCGTGGCCATCGGCGTTTTGACCTGGCCAAGCAAACCCAACAGTACGATCCAAAGGGCAAATTTATCGAACGTTGGCAAGGTGATGTAGCTGCGCAACCGGAGTGGATTGATGCCGCCGACTGGCCGATACAGAACTAACGAATGAAGGGCTAATAAATGCAAAATCAGCAGCCGCTCGCCGTCGTTTGGCTCAAGCGCGACTTGAGGCTGCGCGATCACGAGCCTTTGCAACGTGCCATTGCCAGCGGCCACCCAGTGCTGCTGCTCTATTGCTTTGAACCCAGCATTGTTGTTGACGAACATTATTCTGAGCGGCATTGGCGCTTTGTGTGGCAGAGCCTCGAAGCGCTGCAGCAGGGCTTAGAAAAGCGCGTGCCTTTGCCGCTCTTGGTGCGCTACGACGAAGTGCTGGCGAGTCTGCAAGCCATTCAGCAGCAACAACCGATAGCAGCACTCTATAGCCACGAGGAAGTTGGCTTGGAGCTGACCTATGAGCGTGACCAAGAGGTTCAGCAATGGTGTCGCAGCCATGCAATTGCTTGGCATGAGAGCCCGACTGGCGCTGTACAACGTGGTAAAACCCAACGCCACGACTGGGACAAACAATGGCAAAATGTGATGCGTGCCCCGCTCGCTCGACCGAACTGGGAGCAGGCGATGGCTTGGCAACCCCATTGGCTCGGTGAACTCGAACAAAGCGCACAAATACCCACCGCTTGGCGCAAAGCAGACGATCACTTTCAGCAGGGCGGGCTATTTGCCGCGCACGCCACGCTGGCCAGCTTCTTCTCCACCCGCGGTAAAGATTACCGTTTTGCTATTTCGAAACCAGAGGCCAGTCGCACAGCCTGTTCGCGCCTCTCCGCTTATCTCGCTTGGGGTAACCTTAGTTTGCGAGAGGTCTACCAACAGCTCCTCAAACACTGGCAGCAACCCGGTTGGCGCAT
>CETC01068501.1_pt1 | contig 19920 bp, 46 predicted proteins | sample 326911 | NCBI WGS metagenome assembly CETC01 (sample SAMEA2622694, study PRJEB7988) | marine metagenome | isolation source: saline water (ENVO:00002010), including | reverse complement strand
TTGTTTGTTAGATACATATTATCTAACATTTGTCTCATAACAGTAGACTTAATAAGTTGGATGTCTTCTACTAATTCCGACACAGATCTGCCATGAAATCTGTGTGGCATAATAACGGGTGTCATTGATATAAATGGTATAGTATCAACTTCTTCTAAATCTAGAATTTTACCAGTACCGCTACCTGCTGTAATGATTTTAACTAATTCTGATTTACCATCTTCATTAACATCAATGTTAATATAACATTCATGAACTGTAATATCTGTTGTGCCTTTATCTCCATCAGCAGCTCCGTGCTGTAGGTCAATATTTTGATGTCTAACAAACTTATCTTCCGTAAAATAATCTGCATCGCCTGCAGGTAATCCTTCTACGACATCTTTGGGAAAACCCATTTCAATAAGTTCTGTTCTTGTTTTTGTTGTTCGATGACAAACAAAATGGGAAGCATCAATAGATTTACATCTACGTTCAATTAAAAATTCTTCTGGAGGAACTGGTTCAATTTTAACCTGTCCGTACAATCTTGTTCTATGAATAACAACATCGTGTAAAGCAACTTTATCAATTTCTTTACCACGATCATCCGTTATTGGTTCTTCGTATTCTGAATGATTTTTAACTTTAACTTGAGGATCTGCAACGAGATCATTAAATTCATCATCCGTTAATCTTGTATATTCTTCTCTTTCAGTTTTCTGAGAATCATCCCAATAAACTTTTAAGATTCCATTCTTTTGGATCAATGCATCTTTAAATGCAGAATAAAGAGCTACAAATCCATTGTTCTCTTTATAAAAAATATAATTAAGGTAATCGGAACATTGACGTGCCATTTCATCGTCTTCTGGTCCAACACCTTCACAATTAAATACATTATCGCCAGCTGTAAAGATTCTCATTAAAGATGGCATGAGGCTTTCAACTGTATCTAATACATCATTAGATACCACTTGAGAACGACCTTCTTGTTCGTTCCCTAATGGCATTCCTAGGTAGTACTCTAAGGATTTTTTCCTTCGAGCAACTAATTCGCCTCCAATAAATCCAGAAGCGTTATGTAATTCTTTTCCTAATATTGCTAATATTTCTTTTTCTGATTTCATACTATATATTTGGTATCTACTTTAATTGGTTTATTCCACTCCGTCATATCAATCGGTTCAGATACACAGCCATATCGAAATGCGTCAGCTGCATGAGAACACCAATCGTGTAGAGGTTTATTTTTAAACACTTGGTTTTTATCATCCCATTGTTTTCGATATTGTCTTAATGCATCTAATCCTAGTTTACATTTTTCTCTATCAAAATAACAATGTGGTAATAAATTTCTCACAGATTCAATTCCGTGATCTACTTCTAACTTAGGAGCTACTTCAAAATCAATACCCAATTCATTAGCAACTTCCATTCTTGATTTACCTGTTCCTAATTCTCTAGCCATTATATCGTGTGGAGCTATGTGATTAGAATAAGCATATCCTTTTTCTTCAAGTTTATCTGCATAGTGTGCTAAAGATTCTCCTGAAGTTTCATAATAATCTATAAGGTGTATTTCTTTTCCCACTCGTTGAGCAAACCAAATTGCTGTTGAGTCACCTATACCTAAATCCCACCACGTTTCTACACCTACGTTACTATCCACAGGCACGGATCCGATTCTTCTAGAATTTTCGGCTTTCGTTATTAATCTTCCGTAATAACTTCCTGAGACCGCTGCAGTAAAAGAGCATTCGAACTCTTGGTCATACTGCTCTTCGGTCATTATGGAACGTGCCTGCGCCAGCTCCTCGTCTGGAATCACCTTGGTTTCTGAGGCTCTATAGATTTTACCCATCCAGTCTTTATGACCTCGTTGGGCGTAATCATAGACTTCCCAGAATTGATTATGTCCCATGGGTGTTCCGATAAACATAACCCATCCTAGTTTGTCTGATACAGCAGGTCTTACGATCTCTGTCCAAACTCTAGGTGACATAATTGCATATTCATCCATAACCACTCCGTCAAATCCTAATCCACGGATGCTGTCTGGATTATCTGCACCAAATATTTGAATACGACTTCCGTTAAATAAATCTATTCTTAATTCAGTCTCGTTCCTACTTCCTCCAAAATACATTAGAGGTTTCGTATAAAATTTTAAATACTCCCAAGCTATAGATTTTCCTTGTCTATAGGTAGGAGCTATGAAAGCCAGCAGAGCTCTCGGTTTTGCTGCTGCGGTTTTAATTAATTCGTTAATGGATAATACTGATTTACCGAATCGTCTGTGACAGACTAATACATTAAATCGTTTTTTATTATCGTGTACTTCTAATTGATAAGGTCTTGGCTTATAAGGAATTTCAATTCGCTTAATCTTTTTGCCATTGGACTTTGATTTCGATTGGTTCATCTGATCCTATTCTTGCTGTTGAAGAAGCTAACCTAGGATGAATATATGGAGCTGATTTTTCAGCAGCATACATCTTTCTCTCAGGTGAGCTCATAGGATTATTTAACACAGATAACATATAATCTAAAGGGGAATGTTGATATTTCACAGACATCTCATCCATAGATTTCCATTTAGGTTTTGTGCTTTTAGAACCTAATGGTCTTCCAGCTCCTTCACGTTTTCCACCTTTATTAGAAGGTTTTTTGCTTCCTAAGACTCCCCAATAATTAGGTTTGTCTAAAGGACCTTCTTCTTTAGTTTCAACTTTGTTTTCTTGTGTTTTATCTTCACTCATTAGATGATCTTTCTTCCTCGTTTATTAAATTGTCTATATTGAGGAAATTTTAAACCCTTCTGTCTTTTAGCAATACCTTTAGCTCCAGCATATAAACCAGCTGCAACTAAACCTGTACCAGGAAATCTTAAAGCTAGTTTACCAGCACCAGCTGCTAAGCCTGTTGCTCCTTTTAATATTTTAACAGAAGGGCTAACATATCTTTTGTAGTTTCTAGCAATTTGACCAGCAGCTTTTCTTCCCTTAGCTTTAGCTTTGGAATACTTAACTACTGCTTTACCGCCTTTCCAATTTCCATTAACATTTGCCATATTAGTATTTTACTTTCTTTTTTTCTTTTTGTTTTTTTTACGAGGTCTACCTCTTTTAGACCCGTATGTTCCTTTTCCTTTTGGCATATTTACCTTTCTATCTCCCTTTTTTCTTATTCTTTTTTTTGTTCTTCTTTTTCTTTTGATTTTTCTTCTTCTTATTTTTTTTCTTTTTCATTATCTTAATAGTCCTTGCATCGCAGCTTGTCTTGAAGTTGGCATAGGCATTTGACCACCACGTGGTTGTCCCATTTGTGCCATCTGTGGATTATTCGCTGCTTGTTCTAATAATCCAGCTTGTTTCTTTGCCATTTCTGGCAACATCTTAGCTCTTATAATTAAACCCAATTGTTGTCCTTCTTCAGGAGTTAATTGGATAATTTTATCTGCTAATTTTTCTAATGATCGTTTAGCCATTATAGTACTGTTTTATAATCCTTCAGTTTAGCTTTTGCTCTGAACTTAGGATTCTTTAAATTTTTAATAAACTGATCCCGTTTCTTCCAGCTCTTTTTTAAAGTTTTAGCTGAAAGACTACTGATGACTGTATAAGGTAATCCTAATGGATATTTCATTATACGCAAGCCACAAATACTTCTAGATCGCAAGCGGCAGTATCTGCAAGTGCAGTTATATTTACCAGGTCCCCCAAGGAAACTGTTAATCCTGTTCCGTCTATGCCATCCATCGTATCTACGACTCCTCCTGATAGGTCGCCATTGTAGATAAAGGATTGTCCTTTGTCTAGTTTAACTGCGAACTCATCATCGTTTTCATTTTTGAAGGTAAGAGTTACATGGTTCGTATCATCTAAATTAGTGATCCGAATATATCGTACATCGCCTTCTATGAAAGTCCCAGAAGCATTAGCGGTACTCATAGCCAAAACTTCTATTTCTGAAGTTGGGACTGTTAGAATACGCTTATGGACTTCGTTAATGCTGGCTATGCTTAGGGTATTCTTTGATCCCTGGTCATATCCGTTTAACGAAATTGCCTCTGTTAATGTCACAGTTAATGTTGCTGCTGTTAGTGTTGTTGCCATTATTTGCCTTGTCCTCTGTATTTTTTATAGGATCGTTTTTCGTCCTTGTTCATCCGTTTCTTATGTCTGCCTATTTGAGGCTTGGTTCGTTTGACGTAGGTGTTAACACCCCATTTGGGTTTCTTAGCCATTAGTCACGATCAAGCATATCCCAAGCCGCTGCACCACCGATGGCTGCAGTCGATTTTGGGTATTTTTTCGCTAAACTTTTAGCGGACATAGTTCCTCTATGTACTTTCTTTGAAGCACCTGTAATTGCTTGGCTAGTCTTTACGAAGCCTTTTTTGCCAGCGTATCCCGCTGCCATTGAAGCTCCTTTGCCAATCTTCTTCTTACCTTTGTAGAGTGTTCTTAGGAATCTCATCCCTACAGAACCTGCTGCGAATGGTAATGCCATAGTTTCCTCCTTCTTTCGTTGTTGTGTTGTTGCTGTACAAAACCCCCCTATTTGATCAATCGAGATCAATCTCGATGTGATCAGGGTGAATTTCAAACCCGTCATTAAAATGACAGTCGAATTGCTAGCGACAACTTTGTCGCAATTCGTCTTTGTTTTTATTTAAAATAGTTGTCGATATTTCTAGCGAAATCGACAACAATTTTGTTGTTGTTTGTTTATCTTCGGTAGTCGGTATACATTGGGCTAAATCCATTGATATATTGATTACCGAATCACTCGTTAACCCTTGATAACATTGATGATATTGATTGATGATTATCAAATAGTCACACAGAAAGAGCTATATTCTAGCATAGAATCGAGCTCGGAAAGGATAAGATGTTAACTACAATAGTAATGACTCTATTAGCTATCTATCTCTCTATACAATTAGCAGTGATGGTAGCAAGTGGTGTGTTTAGTTATAAGTTCTTTAAGAGTTTAAAGGACGAAAATAAAGAAATAGTTTAAATATCACTGGCTCTAGCGATAGTGATATTTATTATCAGAAAGGAGATAATATGTCTGTACAACCTATGAATGGTAAGACTCCCAATGAAAAAGTTGCTTGGTTAAACAAGAACTGGGATAATAAGAAACATCAGCCATATGCTACACATCAATCATTTGTTCAAGTTAGAAAAGAACTAGCTGAATTAAAAGATATGATTAAAGCATTAGTTGATAAGAAATAAATATAATATGGGTTATGCCCTTGCTTAGTGCAGGGCATAGCCCTGAAAAAAATATATATCTCTCACGTTGACTGAAGAATCGTTTGGTTAACGCGATAAGGTAGCGAGAGTCTGGTGTTTGGGATAAATCCTGAGAGCCAGATGAGTAGTGTACTACTTGTAATTCTAGATGTAAAATCTAGAGTTAACCTAATGTGCTTATGCACCTGGTAGTTGCTTGGCAGTTATTACATTTGCAAGTGTAATACATCCTGTGGAAACACAGGCTAGAAAAAATCCAAGCACGTGTGAGATATATATAATATATCGTATAGTCTACTATATGCCTAGTCTAACGTGGTAGTTAGTACTTGGGTACGTGTCACTCCGCAAGGGCACTACGCAACTATGGTAGACTATAAAAAATTTTAAACTGAAAGGATAGAGAGTATGGAGCCTACAATAATACAACTTGCAATAGATTCATTTTGGAATACAATACAGAGTAAGGAACTATATATGATAGTGCTCTTAGTATTGATACTATTTGCAATTAAACCTTGGATGGAAAGATGAAATATACAATAGTTAAATTATCAGAAATAATGAATCATCCAACTAAAAGGATGGATGCTGAATATTGGATAAGGAAAAAGAATGTTCAAAGTAATACTAAAAGGAAAGTTCAAAGAGAGAAGAATAGATCTGAGTATAGTAAGTAGGGTGATGTATCATCAACCATTTACAGGATCTATTCAGAGTGAACATATCAAGTGGTGGAAGAGATATTGGATTAAACCAATAATGCTCGAAATACTATATCCAAGTGAAGGATGGATTCAATTAGTTAAAGTATATAGAGATGGGAAACCATCGATTAGAGTAATAACAAAGCCAAGCACCTCTGGCAAACGAGAGTTGCTTGTCTACAAACAACTATATGGAAAGGAGAAAGATACATATGAGCGCAAGAACAGGACAAATAAGAAAGTTCAAAACACCAGAGTTATGTCAAATAGAAATAGATGAAACAATAAGAAATAATAATGACATAGTACCTAGTGTATTTGCACGAGTAATTGGTATGAAGTTAAGAAAGATAAGATTAGAAAAGAATCTAACTCAGACCAAAGTATCAATTATGTTAGACGTAACATTTCAACAAGTTCAAAAATACGAATGTGGAATGAACGCTATCGGATTAAGAAATTTATGGAAGTTCTGTGAATTAACAGATACTGATATAAATACATTCTTTGAAGACCTAACTAAGTATGATTCTAAGTTAGAAGATCATAGAGAAGAAAGGGAGTAAATGAATGGAGTTATTAATTTTGTTCGATTTATTGCTTATAGCGTTGCTGCTGTAACAGTAAGAAAAGCATGGAATTGGCTCACCGCTGATGTTGATCCAATTCCTGGAACAAAGGAATTTGATAAAGAGTTCTACGCAGCCAAAGAAAAGTATAATCGATTAAGAAAAAAGAAAGGAGAATACGATGAAGCGAGTAGAAAAATACGGTGATATGTTAATTCGAGGATTAACATTACCAGTAAGGATAGTCGTAGGTATAGTCAATGCAGTTGAAAAGAATATGCCTGACAGACTAGAAATGCCTTATGAAATTAAGAAAAAACGTGACAAGAAAGGAGACGTTATTGATGTTGAACCAATCGAGTCAAAAGAAAACAGAATCTAGTCAAGAACTATATAACAGAGTGCATAGCAAGTATTATAAAATGTATAAGAATATTGCAATGCAGATTAAGATTGCTGATCAAGTAATACAGGAGTTAGGTGTACGACAAGGAAATATAATCGGACAACAAACTGCTGCTGCTACGATAGTAATTAGAGGTCATAAGTTAATAGATGCAGCGAAAGCAAAAGATGTTGCAGCTAAACTTGAACAGATAAGTGAAACGAGTAAAGTTGAACGAAAATCAGCTTAAATACTAATTGGCATAAGCCCTAACTGTGTGTAGGGCTTAATGCCCTAGAAAGGAATTAATATGAAAAAAATAATGTCCTTTGCAATTTGGGTATCACAAATAGATACATCAAAATATAAAAAGAAACAAATACCAGAAATTATTCTACGTAAATATTGGAAAATTTTTGGTAGAAAGGAAAAAAATGGATATAAAACAAATGTTAAATGATACAGTCGATCAACAGAATCATGCTAGATGGACTGGAGGTTTATATGCTATACAAGATACAGTAAATTTTATAGCAAATGTTGATCCTAAAATAACACCTAAAGATTTAGGATTAAAAATAACTGAACATCTGAAGGCTGAAATTAAAAGATATGAAGAATTAATTTTGACTACAGATATGGGTAAAAAGATGAAAGAAATAGGTGATAAATATGGGACTTGATCAATATGCAGATGGACTCAATAAGGAGTTCTATTGGCGTAAACACGCAAGATTACAAGTGTTTATGGCAGAAGAGTATAACAAACAAAATCCTAGAGAAGAGAAAGCTAGTGAAAACGAAGGAGGTCTTTCTCATTTAGGATTTAATGGAGGACCAGTAAACATTACTAATGAAATCTTAGATAGATTAGAAACAGCTATTAAGAATGGTTACTATGATTACTTTGCATCTGATGGATTCTTTTGGGGACAACAATACCAAGAAGAGTCTGTGAAAGAGTATAAAGAACTTGATAAACAGTTTTTAAGAGCTGCAAGAAAAGCATTAAAAGCTGGTAGAGAAGTAACCTATAATTGTAGTTGGTAAGATGAAAAAAATGAAAGATCTATTAGACTTTATGCCTGTTTATTATATTGATGTTAAAAAAGATAAGACTATCAAAATGAACAAACAATTAAAAAAAAGAGTTAAAAGACAAATCGTAGAAAATAAGAAGAAAAGAAAAAAAAATGACTGATATATATGAAATACGAGTGGCTATACAAAACTTTCTGGAAAAAGAATTAGATTATGATGTAACTGATGCAGGTTCATTGTTAGATGGATCTGAAGCAGATCTTGCATTTAATACTGATACAGGAAGGTATAGCTTATTATTAAAAAAGGAGGAAAAATGAGTAGTTATAAATTACATACATTTAGAACAGATGGATCTATTAAATCAGATCCTTATAAAATGAAACCTACATTCGAAGATATGTATAAGGAAATAGACTGTAGAATGATTGAAAGAACTACAGGATATTTACCAAAGTATTCTAATCGTAAAGATGGATATACTGATCTATGGATGGATGAAGAATCTAAATTAAAACATCCATTTATTATTAATAAAAATATTACAGATGCATGGCATAAATGGGCAAAGAAAACAGGACATCAAATTATTCCTGGAGATTTCATTGCAGGTCATGTATGTGTAATACAGAAAGTGCAGGATGATGCAGCATGAGTGAATATTGGAAACATATTATTGAAATAGAGAAAGTTAAAAAAGAAACTGATGAACTCATGATGAAAAAAATAGATCATTATGAGAAAGAGCTTGCTTTAGTTAGAGAACAAGCTCAAATAGATACTTTAGAAAAAGATAGACGTATAACTGATTTATTAAATATTAATGAAGAACATAAGAAAATTAATGGTGATCTTCGACAATTAAATAACGAGCTTATTAAGGATAATCAAAATTTAGCTAAACAAGTTGATGATAATATTAATAAACTTAGAAAAGCAGGTGTAATATGAAAATAACTGTTAATAGAGCTAAAGAAATAGAGCAAGCACAGAATGAACTCGATGATTGCATCGAAAGTGTATCTGTGCTAGATAATGCTATAGCTTGTGGATTTTTATTTGATGAACATAATCTTATTATTCAAAACTGGATTAAAGAGTATAAACATCGAATAGAATATTTACGTGAACAAATAGAAAATGTGAGGACAAATGGTAAATGATGGACAATGGAAAGCATTACTAGCTGGTAAGCAGTTAGAAATAGATAAGTTAAAACGTAAAGTAAAAGAAATGGAAAATGAATCTGAATGTGAACGTATGGAAGCAGAAAATCAGAGAGAAAGGAAACTAAATGATAACTCCAGACAGCGAGATACTCAGGTTAGAAAAAAGACAAAGAGGTCTTCAAAGAGTAGCGACAGCAATTAACGATTTAACTATTTATGGAATATATCCTACTAATTTTCCAAAATTAGTTACTGCTTTAGAACATAGTAAAGATCATGTTAAAGCTGAAATTATTGCGACAAAAAAAAGAATTATAGAACTAGGTGGAGCTACTGTAGAAGAAGTTTACACTAATCCACTTGAACCAATTCACGATGAGTGAACAGAATTCTGATTCTAGATCAGATAGAAGTGAATGGTGTACCGATCTGTCGTAAAAGAATTGGAGGTACTTAAAATGTCCAGTTTTAGGGTGACGACCTATTTAAAAAAGCCATCACTTCGGCTAACCAGGTGGGAGACTGCCTGGTTCGTTAATGGTATCGAAATAATGACTGTGGAGCTAAGTATTTAGCAACCTGAGAAGTTCGAGTAAATTTATTCCAGGTACACTATGAATTAACATAGTGTTGTGAATTAACACGGGAGGAAAACAGTTTTGAGAACAAAGCCATTAATTAAATCCAATTCTTAGGAATACAAATTACTTCCCCAAATTCAATTGATTCATCTTCTGAATCTATAGAGTAAGTTCCAAACGTCTTAATATAATCTTGAGTTTCTTCATAAATCCATCCTTTAGTTTTAGACTGTGCAGGTCTAAGTTTATCCATTTGTTCTTTAGTTAACCAACCTGTTTGTGATTGAGCATCTTGCCAAAGCAAATGCTTAGGAATAGGTTTATAAGGAAAATCTTTATTAGGCTTTTTCTTTTTAATGTAACGTCTTTGGACCATGTTTATTCCACAAAAAACTTTTATGATCGTTCTCCTCAAAATCTTCCATGACATCAATAGGAATCTGAGATCCTTCTTCTTCAAAAACTAATTTTAAATGTGTACTATAAATAATAGCTAGAGCCATAGCATCTGCAGCTCTTAAAGAAAGGTGTGGATTTTGTTTTTGGATAAAATCACCTATAGCATTAGGGTTTATATTCTGTATAAACCTTTGAGAATATAACTTTTTACCTTTAGGAAATTTATATATTTTAGCCATAATAAACATACCTCTGGCGAGGATATTCCAATCTATAGTTTGGGTTGCATGAGAAAGTCAATATTTTTCTTTATCTTAGGTACAAGATTATTATAGATCTTGACCCAAAGTATTGACTCATCAGTAAAAAATTCTTTAGAAACTTTCTGATCTAACCACCATTGATATAGTATACAAGCTATATCTTCAGCATCTATATCTAGTGTTTTCCAAAAATCCTTCTCATTTTTGCCACATAAATGCAGCTGAGAATGATGTGCAGGACATAAAGGAACTGCCCATTGATCTCCAGTTTTCTGACTCATTCCACGTGGCATAGCAAATGTTAAGTGATGTGCCTGACACTTAGGAGTTAAACAAAGTAAGCAAGGTTGTCTACTTACAAATTTCAGATATTGCTTGTCTCTTAACCTTTGTACCTTGTCTCCTGATGGTATGTCTAACTTTTTTGTACCCATAATAAACTGCTAATCTAGCTAAACCTTCGTGAATTAAAAAAGAAGTACTACGTTCTGACTTACCTAGCATATGTGCAATTTCAATAATACCATAATTTTCATGGCAAAATAACTTCATATTTCTAGCATTATCTTCACCAAGTTCAGCATCCACTTCTGCTATTGCTAGTGCTGCCCCTATTTGCATAGTCATAAAATCTGGAGTTCCACCATCAGTACGTTCTTTAAGAACATTACCTGTACCTCCACCTTGGAGTTCACACATTAATCGGTATCTGGAACCAGCTTCATATTCTTCCCAAGAAATGAGCTTGCGATGAAACATATATAAGAGGCGAGATTCTCTTATATTTAACCATACTTTCTTCTTATCCATTACTGTAGAGATAAGTTCTGGTTTTTCTATTTGTCGCATTTATACCCTTTTATAGCCTCATTAACATAGCGTTTAAAGCCTCTATTAGACTCATAGAAGCGAATAAGACGATATACCCTATTCTTATGCTTACACCCGTGGAAACGAGCTATAAGGCTTTTGCTACCCCAGCGTTGCGTAGGTAGCAATAGCCAACATAAGATAATAGATAAGTTGTATTTATTATACTCATCTTTATCTTTTATTGGTTTTTTTCCCTTCAAAGTTTCAAGGGATATGTTATAAGTACTACATAAGTACTTTTGAATATTAACAATCATACGGAGAAAATTATGTTGAAAGTTATAGAACATCATTCAGCTTCTGCTGGTAATACGTTTATTGATTGTCCGCAAATGTGGATCATAGAAAAAATATACGGATTCGAAACAGAAGAGAATGCAAGAATGCGAATGGGACACGCTGCGGAAGAAGCAGCTCATCATGCATTAGTAAATCAAATCACTGATGAAAAACTTATCATAAGTGATGCTAAAGGTAAATACATAGAAAGATGTGGTGAAAACGGAGGAACCATTGATGATGAATACGAATGGACTGCTCAAATAGCAAATACATTTGTTAAAGAATTAAAACAATATGGTAAATTAATTCATTATCAAAGGGAATATAATGGTCCTTATAAGGATCTATGTTTGCCAGTAGTTGCGAAGACAGACTTTGAGTTCAATGATTATATCGTTGATACTAAAGCGACTGCTAAAGTTTGGAGATATGCTCCAACTGCAGCAGAAAGACATAAGGGGAGAAAGGGAAGAATTAATCATAACTATCACCCTAAACCCGATCATTTAAGGCAGCAGTTCTTATATCGTGAGTTATTCAATAAAGAATGCTTACTGTTATATGCATCTGCTTGGGATCATCATACTTCTGATTTAGGAGATCATGTAGGATGTTTAGAAACTTTAATCCAAGCCTTTAAATCGATAGAACATATCTTAGGAATAGCGAAAACAAAGGAAGACGTTGTACGAATGTTTCCTTTGACATTCGACAACTGGAGATGGAGATATTCGCCAGGTGCTGAAGCGTTCGCAAGAAAGATATGGCATACAGCCTGGAAATGAGGTATATATGCAACGAATAGGTAGTATAGTTAAACAATTAAATAAAAGGAGGAATATGGAAAATCTAGAAACATTTGAATGCTCACATAAGAAATCATTTGCATCAAGAGATGGTGGCGGTAAATATAGTATTTATGTTACCAAAGATGATGGTAATGATATGACTATTTATGGTGAAGCAGTAGGTGCTGAAGGTTGGCAGAAAGGTGCAAGATTAAAAATCATTGCAATGCCTGCAAGACAAAGCAAGAATGGTAAATGGTATCAAACTGCAAAGTCAGTTGAGTTACTAGGTGGCGAAGTTGCTGCTAGTGTACCTGTACCAAATGCTGTTCAATCTGCACCAATTAAATCTGGTCAATGGGAAGAAAAATATAGATTGACTATGAGTAATTTAATGGCTGCATCAATTCAATCAGGTAAAGAAATTGATTTTACTAAAGTAGATGGATATGTAAGAAAGATATTATCTGCTAAAGAAAATCCTGATGAATTTAACGATCAGTTTTAAACCGAATTGCTATGCTGACGAATCATCTCCCTCTTAAGCATAGCGTGGCGAGTGGGTTCAACATAGAACAAATGTATAAATATAAATGAGCCCACTTTGTCATTTAATAAAAGGAATATATGATAGAATTATTAATGCTATTAATAGCACCCAGCGAAATCAATCCACAAAAGTTAGGAATGAAATATGTTCTGAAACAACAATTTGTGGATTATCAAACTTGCGAAGAATATGTAGTAAAAAATACATATAGTAAACCAGGTGAACAAAAATATGAAGGAGTATTTTATAAGATTGATAATAAAGAATATAAAGTATTTTTAACGTATTGTAAAAAAGTAGGTGAAAAATGATAACAGAAGAACGATTAGAGAAAGCTCTAAAATATCTAAGTGATACTGATGAACAGAGTGCAGAAGCTAATGCTAATGTAAAGTATCTAGATAGATTATTAAAGAGAAAGAAAGCATTATTTATAATGGATGATAGAGAATTAAAATCTATATCTGCTAAAGAGCAAGGCTTTTATGCTTCAGATATTTATAAGAATGCTGTTGAAGAATTATTCCAGGCTGAAGTTAAGTCAGCTACAATGGGTAATAAAAGAGATAAAGAAGGTCTAATTATAGATCTCTTTAGAACTTTAGAAGCTAGTAGAAGACAACATAATATATGATTTATAAGTTTAAAGTATGGGTATGGTTACCTCAAACAACAGAAATATATTTATCTGCTGAAGATGATGACCATGCCTTATCTAACTTTAAAAAATTAAACCTAAGTGAATTTAAATTTCGTGATGATGGCATGAGAAAATCAAGAGTAACTTATGAGGTTGTAAAAGATGTTGAGGTTAAAGACACTACCCACAGAACAGTCGACAGATTTAGAGAAGAGTCCTGAACATATACTGTGGACAGCGGTAATTGCTCAAGCAGTTAGAGATGCGACTTACGAAGGTATTAGAAAAGGATATGTTGATTGTAAACATAAAGCACTTACTTGGCTTTCCAAAAAGTCTAAAGATTTTAAAATAGTATTTAGAATGGCTAATATAGATCCAGATTATGCTTATACTAAAATACAGATTGCTTTAAAGAATAAAGAGTATATTATGACTGATGAGCAGCTTAAACTTTTACATGATAAAAGAACTCCTGCTCAAATTAAATATGAAAAAAAAGGTTTCAAACTCAAGTTCTAGTTATGATCAACAGGTAGGTGGATCTTATTATTTAAAATATAAGATTCAGCCTAGTAAATTTGTTGTAGAAAATAAGTTATTATTTCCTGAAGGATCAGCTATTAAGTATATCATTAGACACCAAGATAAAGGTGGTAAGAAAGACTTACTTAAAGCTATACACTTTATTGAAATGATTATTGAAAGAGACTATACTAATGAACCTAAAGAATCCTGGGTAGAAGGATATAGAAAGTGGAAACGTGGCACATTATAGTAAATTAAATAAAGAGAATAAAGAACTTAAAATTTATAGACCTTTTGGTCCATCCATAGGTCATTGTAAATTACCTCAAGAACTGATTGATGATTTTAATAAAGATTGTGATAACATTGTTGCTGATAAAGAGAAAAGTAAATTACATGATTTCTCTGATGATCTAGTCGGTAATGTTAAACAAGAGTTAATTATTAGTCCTGAAGTATTTGAAAAATGGGCTCCCTATTTTCAAAAATTAGTTAGTGCTTATATTGAAGCACATCCAGATAATTCTAAAGAACTTCAAAAAATAGTATTTAAATCGGGTTGGTATGTAAGAACCTTTGCAGGTGATTTTAATCCCTTACATTACCATACGAATTGTCATATGTCTTGTGTAGGGTATCTATCTTTACCTAAAGGTATTAAAGAAGAATGGGATAAAGAAGATCTAGATCATTATCCAACTGCTGGTGGTATTGAAATGCAGTATGGACAAGTCCAATTATTTTCAACTAATACAGTAAGAATCCGCCCAAAGGTTGGAGATTATTATCTCTTTCCCTGGTGGATGTATCATATGGTTTATCCTTTTAGAACAAAAGGAGAACGTAGATCTTTTAGTTTTAATGTATTCGGTGAACCTAGAAAAGAAAAAAAACCTAAATCCAAACTAATACTCTAACTTATACTTCTTCCTATTATATTTCGTATTATCTTTAAAGCGTTTATGTTTGTATTTAGGTAAACTTCTAGCGACTGGATTCCTAGTCGTCATCTTCTTCTGTGTTTTTTGATCTGATTTTCCCAAAAATAATCTTATAATTAAATTTTACACTATCTTCAAATTTACCCTCAGTTGCTAATGGTTTACCAGTAACACCTATTGAGTGTCTTGTGTTTTCACAAGCTACTAAAAATAAACTTAAAAATAAAAATGTAATTAAATACCTCATCTCCTCCTACTATACCATCTACGTTTTTTAAGAAAGTAATTGTATTGGTTATTTATTCTTCTTCTTTTTCTTCTTATTTGGTTTGAATTTATTAATTTTGTTTTCAATGTTAGAAATTTTCTCTTTAACTAAAACCATATCATTGCTTAATTTAAAAGTCTGACTTAAATTCCAGCCTCCCAATGCAAGAAGAATAGCTAACAATGCTGTTACTATTTTATTGTCCATTAAATACACTCCATTGTATGAATATAAAACAATCCAAGAATAGATATAACAATAGCAGCTCTATAAATATAAAGCCATTTACTATTACATTTACAATTTGTACATGTGTTCATTAATATTTATCTTCTAATATTTTAAGTATCTTTTTTTCACCCATATAAATTTCTGTTTTTGCAGTTACTTTACCACAGGCAAATCTGACATTTTCAGGATTAACTTCTCTAGAAGCAATCCTTTTAGATTTTAAACAATCAGACATACTTTTTTTATAAGTGTGTTCAATAATTCCACCTTGATAAAACATACATAGGGCGATCACCGTTTCGACCATTAATGTGCTCCATTTCCATTAGCAAAGGATCTTTGCTTATCTTTTAATTTTTCTACATCAGATTGCAGTTTATTAACTGATTTTTCTAATGCTTTAATATTAATTTTATTATGCATCATGTCATCAACTCTTCTAATTAATTTTTCTTGAGAAGAAGTAATCATTTCCAACAACATGAATTGCTCTTGGTCTATGGGTTTTTGAGTACTTGCTTCAAGTAAATCTTGTTCCATTAATTGTTTAGAAGTCTCTAAAGATGTAAGTCTACTTGTAATATCTGCCCATGCCCACACACCCATAGCAACTGCAAAAATAATTCCAATCATATTTTTGATTGGCATAGCCACACTTGTTGATTCACTTATTTTCATATCCAGTTTATTACCTTAAATACTAAGTAGAGTGTTATAAATACAAACATTCCTGTCATTTGTATATCGTAAGGAAAATTTGTCATTTACGAAACATCGGTAAGGATGCTCCTGAGTTATGATAACATTTTAAACAAGCTCTAGATTTATCTGCAAAAACTACAAAAGGATCAGAACTAACCATGTCTTTATGACACCATTTACATTTACCTACATCATAGGTTCTATTTTGAGGTTTTTTCCATACCTTTTTTTGCATTTAATTCTTCATTCGCTTTGTCTAAATCTTCTGTTACGTATTCTAACTTTTGTAAAGTTCTTTTAAGAGCCGAATCTTTAGCCTTAGCAGCATCCGTAAGCTCATTGAGCTGCTCTTTAAGAACCCGTACTTGTTCTTTGTATTCGTTTATAATTTCTTGATAGTCTGCTTTTTCTGTCATTTTTTAGGTAATTTAGGTCCACCACTACGAAAGATTTGTGTACCTTTAATACCAAAAATTGATGCAACAACTAAAATCCACAAATTAGTAAACCATGAAGGGAGTGCTTGAAAATGATCAAAGAATATTTGTATCTTTTCCATAGCTTGCGGATCGTCTGACCACACCCCGTAAGCGAGTACCAAAATCGGAAGCGTTAAAATAATCAAGACTACTTCGTCTTTATAATCATTTTGACGAGCTTCTAATAGCTTACCATTATATTCAATCTCACCCCGTGCTTGCTTTTCAGCAGTCAATAGGGCAGCGTCAGACATCGCTTGTTTAGTGCGTTGCTTATTTGCATAGACTTTAGCTCCCGTTTGGAGAGCCATTTTTGCTAGTCCTAACCACATATATTACTTCCTTTTAAAAGTGTATATTTTACCTGTTCTTCCACCAACGTGACGAATAACTTTTCGTCTTTTGTAGAATCTATCCCAAGCCCATTGATGTAATCTATCTCCAACATACATTAAGTAGCGGAGGATTTTGTTGGAAATCCCTCCCATGCTTTATACATTCCTTCCACTAAGTGTTCATCTGTATATGGCTGCTTGCCATTTTCCATTTGAATGATGGATTTAACTAAAGGTAAATAGTGTTCAATACTATTATCTAGTTGATCCATCGGATTGAAACCTGTCTTGTTACAGACAAAGTCTATATAAGCGTCAGTATCATTTTCACTAGGAGGAGCCCATCTTCCGATAATATCCTCTACATTATTTTTTTTATGATGAAAACGATAGACTAAGAGTATTCTCATTAAAGCTCGAATACCCCAAACAGCTTCCTTAAAAACACAAAAAGTTGGATCTGATTGTTCATCAGCCAACCCATCCCAGTCAGTACCTATTTTAATATTGCCTGGATTCTTGTTTCTAATTCCTCTCGGTAATTTTTCTATTCCATCTGCCATTGTCTTTTAATACCATTGGGATCAATTTCGGTAGTCCGTTAATGATCACAGCGGTTCCTATTACTGGTCTAGTCTTTTGAAGTTTATTATATTCAAAAGCTAAACTTTTCATGTTTATTAAACATCCAGTTTGCATAGCCCAGAGTAATTCATTTGGATTACTCCAGTAATGTATACTGAATGTAGTATGGTAATGTCCTTGGACAGTACACATACCATATTGTTGTGCTACCTTTAGCACATCTTTATATTTACCATGGCAGAAGTAAATTTTTTGTCCGTTGGATGCTTTGATGATTAAGTCCTCATGCCAAGTCCAACCTGGTCCCACACCTAACATATCATTATATGATTTAAAAAGTTCGTGTGGTATTCCGTGTCTTGTTGCTTTCCTAAATACTAGACTTCCATGATTGGAATCCAATAAATGCATTTTAGGAAACATACTATGTAACTCTTGGAAGAATACTTTAGCTTCCGTAAGTTCATCTTTAGGTGCACGTAATCCTGGATGATGGTCATGAAAAGAAATACTGTGCCAGTCTAATTCATCTCCCATATTCACAATACAATCGGGTTTGTATTCTTTCTTGAGTGCAGCCAGAAAGTCAAGTGTATCTGGATGATGATATGGAGAGTGTTGATCGCTAATGCAAAGTATTGATTTTCGAAGCATATTATTGCTTGTACAACTAATTAGTGTGTTAGTCTAGACCTAGAGGTACAAAATTATGTATCTGAACCTGGTTCTTCTACTGGATAACAAGCAAATTTAATAAATACTTGATCTTTATTAATATCTGTTCTCCCAATTTCTTTCATTTTAGATAATGATTTTTCATATCCTGCAATCATACATTCGTAATGACTTCGGTATCTTTCGGGAAATTCATAAGGAGGCATGCACTCTGCATAAACAAGAGAGCACATAACAATTGCCAAAGCTACTTTCATTATGGAACCAGGAGAGTTTTAACTAACCCTAAAAGGTTTCCTAACGCCATAACACCAACAACCCAAATAATTTTATAAATCGTATTTACTCTAGCTGTTAAGTGTACAATATGGTTATCTAACTTAGTATTAATTACCTTAAGTTCGCCATGAATTTTTAATATTTCTTCTTTATTTTCTGTATGTCTACTCATTAAAATAATGTTTCGTAAGGAGACCTTACTAATCCTTTTGTTTTATATTGTGTATATCGTGGTCCTTGGTATCTAGGGTGACCACTTTGCCCTAGCACAAAATCAACTGCTGTGTCCCAAGCAAGATCAGCACTAAGCCCATCTCGTTCTAAACCTTCAGCAATATTTTGTGATGCTGTTTGCAGCCAAATAGGTAAAAATCTTTTACCAACCTGACCACCTATCTTTAAACCTTTTTCAATAGCTTCATCATCTTTCTTAGTGATGTTTGGACTCCACTTAGTTGTCAAGTATTTCTTATTTGTTAATACTTCTATTGTAACTCTAGGTAATGCTCCTATCTTTTTAAGACCAGTAGATTGTGGAGCAGTTATCCAATGGAAAGGTTCCATTAACTGTTTTGAGAAAGTAAGTACTTCACCATTCCCTAAGTCAATTCTTGTTGGATCTGTATTCTCTAATATAGAGTGTCCGCTAAATGCATAGTTTAATGCAGATCCTGCTGCTGCATAAGTAAGTGCAGCTTTAGCAAAATAAAATTGGTATAGTCTTCTTAACTGTGGATCAGCTTCAAATGCAGGTAAAGACTTAGCAATAATTCTAACATTAGATATTGTCCAGTCAGGAGCAAACATTAACAACTGCATATAACCTCTAGAGCCTGGTGCAAATGTAGTTTGCATCATTCTCTTTAACCAAGGTGTTTGTATGCTATTAGCTAATTTAGCCCAGTCTTGTCCACCAAAAGCATCATTAGAAAACTGTGCTGCTTGTTGTGCTTTCCTGTATATAATAGCTTGAGTATCTCCAGGCTGTACAGATTTATTTAATGCTGTAAGAAAAGTATTAAGTTTAGCATGAGTAAATACTCTATCCCAAGTTATTCTATCAAACCATTTAAAAACTTTTTCAGCTTTACCACTAGATGAAATACCAAAATGTCTTTTTAAAAAGGTATCAACTCCTCTTAAGTTATAATAGAATCTATCAAATCCTATATCTTCAGGTGTTGATATTTGTAATCCTGATCCTCTAGAAAATTGAATAACATCCCTAAAGCCATGTTGTTCTAATTGGTTTACTGCATGAGGAAACTCATTAACATAAGTTCTAGGATTATTAATTAGATTTTCTAATTCAGCTTTAGATCTTGGGTTTAATATTTTCTTAATAAAATTCCATTTAGATCCAGCAAACCACATTGATTCAACTAATGCACCTGCATG